>Ga0157370_10002726_pt1 | contig 21130 bp, 17 predicted proteins | sample C35metaG_FD_113463 | JGI IMG/M metagenome (GOLD analysis project Ga0157370, IMG submission 113463) | Corn rhizosphere microbial communities from Kellogg Biological Station, Michigan, USA - C3-5 metaG | ecosystem: Host-associated > Plants > Roots > Rhizosphere > Soil | place: USA: Michigan...
GGGCCGGCAGCGACATTATCTTCCTTGGCGGAATTATTCATTACATCGTCGAGAATGAGCGGTATTTCAAAGAGTACGTTGCCAACTACACGAACGCTTCGACGATCATCGGCGACGAGTTCAGCGATGCAGAGGAAAACGATGGTCTGTTCAGCGGGTGGAAGCAGGATAAAGCCAAATACGACATTCGAACCTGGATGTACAAGGGCGTCGACCCCGAACCGGCCGGCGGTTCGAGGGAATCCGAAGGCGGGACAAAGGGCTATCCCACACAACGCAAGCCGATTCAGGCGGAACACACGGACCCGACTCTGCAGGATCCCCGCTGCGTGTTCCAGATCCTGAAGCGCCATTATTCGCGCTATACGCCTGAAATGGTGGAGGAAGCCTGCGGCATTCCACGCGATCTCTTCCTCAAAGTCGCCGAAACGCTCTGCCGGAATTCCGGGCGCGAGCGAACCAGCGCGTTTTGCTACGCAGTCGGCTGGACACAACATACCGTCGGCGTGCAGTACATTCGGAGTGCGGCCATCATTCAGCTGCTTCTGGGAAACATGGGCCGGCCCGGCGGAGGCATCATGGCGCTCCGCGGGCACGCTTCCATTCAGGGCTCCACCGATATCCCGACGCTCTACAATCTTCTGCCCGGCTATCTCCCGATGCCAAAAGCAGAACACGACAAGGACTTCCGTACCTGGGTCACTTTGAATCAGTCGCCTTCGGGCTGGTGGGGAGAGTTCGACAAGTACGCCGTCTCTCTTCTAAAGGCTTACTTTGGCGAAGCGGCTACAGAACAGAATGACTGGTGTTACGATTACCTGCCCACGCTGACCGGTGACCATTCGCATATGAATACGGTCGCCGCGATGGCGGACGGCCAGCTCGACGGTTATTTCATTCTGGGCGAAAACCCAGCCGTGGGGTCCAGCAATACGTCGCTTCAGCGCAAGGGATTGCGGCATTTGAAGTGGCTGGTGGTTCGCGATTTCTCGCTGATCGAAAGCGCCGAGTTCTGGCGCGATTCTCCTGAGATCCAGAGAGGCGATGTAAAAACCGAAGACATTGCCACAGAAGTCTTCTTCTTTCCCGCTGCGGCGCACACCGAAAAGAATGGTTCGTTTACCAACACGCAGCGGCTCCTGCAATGGCATCACAAGGCGGTGGAACCGCCAGGCGACGCCCGCAGCGAACTCGATTTCTTCTTCAAGATCGGACAGCGCCTGAAGAAGCTCTATGAGAGCGAATACGATCAGCGGCGAAACTGGCCGATTCGGGACCTGACCTGGGATTATCCAGTCGAAGGCCTCACAGCCGAGCCGAGCGCCGAAGCCGTGTTGCACGAAATCAACGGCTATACCGTGGCGGATCGCAAGCCGGTGGAAGGATTCACATCCCTGAAAGCCGATGGAAGTACGGCATCCGGATGCTGGATCTACTCCGGCGCTTATCGCGATGGCGTGAATATGACGGCGCGCCGCAAGCCGCACTGGGAGCAGAATTATGTGGCCCCCGAATGGGCCTGGTCATGGCCACATAACCGCCGTATGCTTTATAACCGCGCTTCGGCCGATCCGGAAGGCAAGCCATGGTCGGAACGAAAACGCTATGTGTGGTGGGATGAAGATCAGAAAAAGTGGACGGGCTATGATGACCCGGACTTCATCATTGAGCGTCCGCCTTCGTTCCGCCCATCCGCAGATGCCCGCGGCAAGGAGACAATCTCCGGCGTCGATCCCTTCGTCATGCAAGCGGATGGCAAAGGATGGATCTTCGTTCCAACCGGGCTGCAGGATGGCCCTTTGCCGACCCACTACGAGCCGGAGGAATCTGTCATTAAGAATCCTCTGTACGGACAGCAGTGCAATCCTTTGCGCATGGAATGGTGGCGCAAGGATAACGCCTATCATCGCGCTTACGATGACCCCCGCTTCCCTTATCTGATAACAACCTATCGCCTTACGGAGCACCATACTGCAGGCGGCATGAGCCGCTGGCTCACCTGGCTCTCTGAATTGCAACCGCAGATGTTCTGCGAAATCTCACCGGAGCTGGCGACGGAACGCGGTCTTCAAAACGGCGGATGGGCCACGATTCGCACCGCCCGGGCCGAGATTGAAGCGCGGGTTCTCGTTACGGATCGCATTCCTCCGCTGCGTATTCGCGGACGGCTGGTTCATCAGATCGGGCTGCCGTACCACTGGTCAAGCCGAGGCGTGGTTCGCGGCGATGCGGCGAACGATCTGATTGTGTTCGTCGCGGACCCCAACGTTTCCATTCAGGAATCCAAGGCGTTTACTGGCGATATCGTCGCCGGGCGCCGCAGCGCGGGAAGACGGAAGGCGACCAGCGGGCCTTTGGTTCAGGAAATCGATCCGATGCCGTGGCAACGCGACCTGCCCATTGCGCGGAACAGGCCGGAAGCCGCGCACGGCTACAAGGCGGAAGAGACCAAGGAGGGCAACGTCTAAGTGGCTACCAAAGGCTTCTTTACCGATACCACCATCTGCATCGGCTGCAAGGCTTGTGAGGTGGCCTGCAAACAATGGAACCAGCTGCCCGACGACGGATTCGCTTTCACGGCTATGTCTTACGACAACACCGTGGAACTGGGCGCATCCACGTGGAGGCACGTCGCCTTCATCGAACGGCCGGTGGCGCTTTCAAACCAGAGCGCAGGCGCGTTTTCGTGGCTCTTTTCGTCGGACGTCTGCAAACACTGCGCCCGCGCCGGCTGTCTTGAAAGCTGCCCAACGGGTTCCATCATTCGCACCGAATACGGTTCGGTGTATGTTCAGCCTGACGTCTGCAATGGCTGCGGTTATTGCGTGGTGAACTGTCCCTTTGGGGTGATCGATCGGCGGGGCGACGATGGCCGCGCATGGAAGTGCACTCTGTGCTACGACCGGCTGCGGGAAGACATGACTCCGGCCTGCGCCAAGCATTGCCCCACGGCGTCGATTCAGTTCGGCGACCTGGATGAGCTTCGGGAGCGGGCGAAGGCGCGCGTCGAGAAATTGCATGAGGCCGGAATGAAGGAAGCTTACCTCTACGGCGCGAGCGCTGAAGACCAGCAAGGCACAGAAGGCCTGAACGCTTTCTTCCTCCTTGTCGATAAGCCGGAGGTCTATAACCTTCCACCCGACCCGGTAGTTCCTACGAAGAAGGGCAAAGACGCGTGGAAGTCAATGGCGGCAGCCGCCGCCGGAGTTGCTCTTGCGGCCGTTGGTTCCGTCCTGTTCGGACGCGCCGGAGTGCGCTCGTGAGCGAGATCCGCTATCCTGACTCCACCAACCCCGTATTTACCGACGGGCGCGATATCGATACGGGTATCGGCGCACTGGTCGGCGAAGGCAGCCTTCAGCGTGTAGAGCCGGTCGACAAGCGCTTCAAACAGGACGCGGATGTCTGGCGCGATCTGCCGCACTCCAATCCATCCGACGCCACGTATTACGGGCGGCCGATGCTCAAAGCGCCGGTCTGGGCGGCGTACGTTCCGACTTATTACTTCCTCGGCGGAGCCGCAGGCGCTTCGCTCGCGCTGGGAGCAGCCGTACAGCTTGACCGATCGGAAGCTACCTCGGGGCTGGTCCGCAAAGCCCATTGGGTGGGAATTGTCGCATCGTCCATTGGCGCCGGGTTCCTGATTCTTGATCTTGGCCGTCCGCTTCGGTTCCTGAATATGATGCGGGTGTTTCGGCCCACCTCGCCGATGAACATGGGGGCGTGGATTCTCGCGGGCACGCCGCCCGCGGCGATCGCGGCGGGTCTCTTCGCGCGTTCAAGCATGTTCCGGATGATTGGGGAAGTGTGCGGGTATGTTTCCGGGTTTCTCGGACTCGCGCTTTGTACTTATACAGGGGTGCTGGTCGGCAACACCGCAATTCCGGTATGGCAGGAAGGCCGCCGCGTGCTGCCCATCCTGTTTGGCGCCTCGGCCGCGAGTACCGCGGGGGGCATGTTGGGCATGTTCAATGACCTGAACGCGCGCGAGCGGCGAATCGTGCGCGCCTTCACCGCGGTGGGCGCAGCCGCTGAGGTGGCTTGTTCAAAGTGGATGGACCACGCGACCTCGCGCGTCGAGCAGGTGGGACTTCCGCTCAGGCGCGGTCTGAGCGGAGCGTTATGGAACGGCGCCGGGTTCCTGAGTCTGGCGGCGCTCGCAGTTACGATCACGCCCGGCCGCAGCCGGACGAAGCGCATCATCGGCGGATCGCTCGCCGCGCTCGGATCTTTTGCGCTGCGGTTCGCGGTGCATTATGCCGGCGAAGCGTCCGCACGAGATCCGAAGGCGAGCTTCCATCTGCAGCGGACGCGGCGTTGATCGGCCGGCATGTGTATACTGAGCGTAGAGCATACACATCCATGCGCACCAATATTGTGATCGATGATGAATTGATGCGGGAGGCCTTGCGCGCCAGCGGCGCGGGCACAAAAAAAGAGGCTGTCGAACGTGGTTTGCGCATGCTGGTTCGCGTCAATAAACAGGCGGAGATTCGCAAATTCCGCGGCAAACTCCACTGGGAGGGTGATCTGGACGCGATGAGAACCGACGATTGATTCTGGTCGATTCGAGCGTCTGGATCGATTACTTCAACGGCGCGGTGACGCCGCAAACTGACAAACTTGATCAACTGCTCGGGCAGGAACTGATAGCGATAGGAGATTTGATCCTCATCGAAGTTCTGCAGGGCTTCGGCCGCGACGCTGATTTTGAGCGTGCGCACTCACTGCTTGCGTCGCTCAGGTGCGTCCAACTCGCGGGAACAGAAATCGCGATTCAGGCCGCGAGAAACTTCCGAAAACTCAGGGGGCTCGGAGTCACGGCGCGAAAAACGATCGACACAGTGATTGCAACCTGGTGCATCGAAAACGACCATGAACTGTTGTATTCAGATCGTGATTTCGAGCCGTTCGTCAAATATCTCGGGTTGCGCGCCGCGTAAGCCTTACGCCTGTTGGGCCGCCACTCGCGCCTGCGCCGAATCGTAACTCTCGCCGTAGATAGCCGGCACTTTCGCGCCCATCGGTCGCAAATACGCGGACAATTGACCGCGATGGTGCACGGAATGGTTCATCATTATGTGAAGATACATCACCGCCGAAAGCTGGAGCCTCCCACGAAACTCTATCGTCTTCACCAACTGCTCTGCATTCGTGTTTTCGAGGTTCCGTAACCGCGGCTCGGAATTTTCCTTGTACCAGGCAATCAGGTCCGCCGGCGTCCGAATCGATTCCGGCCGCGGATTCGGGCGAAGGTCGAATTCCCCCGCCGCCACAGCATCCATAAACCGGATTTCGGTAGATGTAATATGCCAGGCCAAGTCCATGGCGCATTTGGAAATCTCGTCCGGGCGGTAATCGCATTTTTCGCACGGAATGGCGTCGATGACGCCTGCAGTAATCCTCTGTTCGTTTCGGATTGCCGGCAAATAGACACTCGAGAGCAGAAAACTGGCCTGTTCTTTTTCCATGCGTACAGAATACGAAACGGGGGCTTCGGGAAACTTCCCGGCGCATATCAGTCCGTATCCTGGCCGGTTCGCTCCGTACTTCTGATATGTTCGTAGGGTCCTGGCTGCCGAAGACGTAGCAACAACCTGCACGGCATTCACCCGAACGCCTCTGCGCCGTATTTTCGCTGCCGGTCCACGGATTCCGGCATCGATCGCCGCAAGCACCCGTGGTCGCATCCGTTGTCCGGAGCTTTTCGCGAGTTCCAAACTGATACTGCCGGAACGCGGTCACAGCCGCGGGATTTTATTTTGTGTGTCATCCTGGCCCCTGCTGTTAACGGCCTCCGAACGAACCCAAGGCGGAACCGCGATCTTAAGCGCAGCAGCTTCAACGGCCTGGCGCAACATTGGCTTCGTTCGGTACACATAGTTTTCGAAGGGCAGGCGACCGCGATAAGCGCGCTCTATGTCCCTTATCGGAACTTTGGTTACGGATCGCCTCATAGTCATGCTATATACGAAACAGTGGCGTACTGCTTGCGTATATATAAGCAGCGGGAGAACCGATGGGAAGACATTACGTTGAGGTTCCCGGATCCAACACTCACGAATTGCCGCCGCTTCTCGTGCGTTCGGTTCCGGATGAGGTAAGCCGCGAAGAACTGGTCGGGCGCGCGGCCGAAATCGTCGAGTTGGAAGACATCATCGAAGATGCGCCCGCCGACGTGCTCGAACAGCGCAAGCTCGATCTTGCGATCCATCTCGCCGACCAATATCTTGGCTTACTCACATACTGGACGTGGGGCGATTCTGTTGTTGAATGGATTCGCCAGTGTGAAATCACCTTTGAGGCCAGCAGCGCTCTTCGGAATCTGCTGCGGCACGATATCTGGCCGCGCGCTTCGCGCTCGAGCTTCGTCGATCTTCTGCTGGAGAAGCATGTTCCCACCGAAGGCGTGGGGCTGGAACGGGCAGTAGGAACACGGCTCACGTTTCGGCAGCCACCCCCTATAGACTGCTGCTCGGACCAGTTTCTCTTTTTTCTGAACAGCCGGCTGGCAGGAACCGCTTACCAGACCTGGGCTCAGTTGTATCCGGAATCCGCCGCGCACCTGCCGCCGGACCGTTTCCACTTCGAAGTACACTCGCTTACAACCCATTAAAGGCTGGCTTGGCGCACTTCGTTGTTATAGAAATAACAAATACTATCGCAAGGATGTGCCAATGCGTGTTTTATCACACGCCGGATCCGGTTCCGCTTGAAATAGCCTCAACACGGTATTAGAACTCAAACGGGGGATTATCGATGAGTAAAATTCTCTGTTTGTTGCTGGTGTCCGGCGCACTGTCGCTCGCGCAGGATCACCCTAATTTCACCGGTGATTGGAAGCTCGATACGGCAAAAAGCCAGGGCTCCGATGCCAAGGCGATCGAGCTTACGATCCAACAGGATGGTGACAACATCGCGGTGACTGGTCAACGGGATGGGAAATCGCTTGAATTCAAATGCGCGACCAACGGCCAGAACTGCAAGCGCAAGGGCGAATCGGGTCAGGTCAGCATGTACTACAACGGCCCGGTGCTCGTGGAACTGGACATGAACGGCGATCACGTAACCAAGAAGCGCCTGCATCTTGCGAACGACGGTAAGGCGATGGAAATGGAAGTTACGCCCATCAGCCCTCCGGGCGCTTCAGAAAAACTGGTATTCACCAAAGGCGATTCCCAGCCGGTGGACACGGCAAGCAAGAAGTAGTGATCATCCGTTCGAAACATGACCGGCGCAAGCGGCGTGCCACGGGCAACGTCGCTAACCTGTAGTTGCTTGCCTGTCACTCGTTCGCGGTCATCGGTGGCGCGTCGCCTGCCCGTGGGGGCTGAGTTCGTACGGGACCAGACTCACTTTCGTGTCTGGGCTCCCAGGCGGAGGCGCGTACAGGTATTCCTCGAAGGTTCGGGCGAAAAGATCGAATTGACGCCTGAGCCGTGCGGATACTTCGGCGGCTCCTCGCGCTCCGCGCAGGCGGGGGACACGTACCGTTTTCTGCTCGATAATGACGAGCCGCTGTATCCCGATCCAGCTTCGCGATTCCAGCCTGACGGGCCACATGGTCCTTCTCAGATCGTCGACCCCGGCCTATTCCATTGGTCAGATGCTGCGTGGGCCGGCGTCGATCCTCGCGGGCAAGTCATTTATGAGATGCACATCGGCACATTCACGCCCGAGGGTACATGGGACGCGGCGCGCGCTCAATTGCCGGAATTGCAAGCCGCCGGCATCACCGTGGTCGAAGTCATGCCGATTGCCGACTTTTCCGGGCGGTGGGGCTGGGGCTACGACGGAGTCGACCTGTTCGCTCCCACGCGTCTCTACGGCACGCCGGACGACGCGCGCCGGTTCGTGGATGAAGCCCACCGCCTGGGCCTCGGCGTCATTCTCGACGTTGTCTACAATCACTTCGGGCCGGACGGCAGTTACGTATCTCAGTTCTCGGATGATTACTTCACGACGGAGTTCCAGAACGATTGGGGCGAGGCGATTAATTTCGCCTCACAGCCCGTTCGTGAATTCTACGCCGCCAACGCCGCTTACTGGATCGCGGAATTCCACTTCGATGGCCTGCGGTTCGACGCCACACAGGACATGCACGATCGCAGCCCGGAGCACATATTATCCGCTCTCAGTCGTGCGGCGCGGGAGGCCGCGGGCGCAAAGAGCATTTACCTGGTGGGTGAGAACGAGCCCCAGCACCCGCTTCTGGTTCGTGATCCGCAAGATGGCGGCTATGGCTTCACAGCCCTTTGGAACGATGACTCCCACCATTCCGCGACCGTCGCGCTGACGGGCCGAAAAGAGGCGTACTACACCGACTATTTCGGCGCGCCGCAGGAATTCGTTTCCGCCGCCAAATATGGATATCTGTATCAGGGCCAGTGGTATTCGTGGCAGAAAAAGGAGCGGGGCCGGCCGGCGCTGGACCTCGAACCCTGGAATTTTGTGACCTATATTCAGAACCACGATCAGGTCGCGAACTCCGCCGCGGGTGTACGACCCAACGTCCTCTCCAACGCTGGTCGGTATCGGGCCGTGACGGCCTGGTTGCTGCTCGGTCCCGGAACCCCCATGTTGTTTCAGGGTCAGGAATTCGGAGCCACCACGCCCTTCCTCTATTTCTGCGATCACACTATAGCGCTCTGCGAGAAGATAGCGACAGGCCGAAAAGAGTTCCTCGCGCAATTTCCCAGCATCGCGACTCCCGAAGCGCAGTCCCACCTCCCGGATCCGAGCCAGCCTTCCACATTCGAACGCTCGAAACTCGATTTCGGCGAGCGCACCCGCAATTCGACTCTTTATAAGTTCCACCGGGATCTGCTTCAATTGCGCGCGCGCGATCGCGTCATTCGGAATGTGCAACGCGGTTCGTTCGATGGCGCAGTGCTCGGCGCGTCGGCATTCATGCTGCGCTACTTCGGAGGGGGCGAAGGCGACCGCCTGCTGATCGTCAATTTAGGCCAGGACCTCGCGGTCGATAAAACGCCGGAACCTCTGATCGCTCCACCAGAGCGGCAGCGCTGGAAATTGCTTTGGTCGAGCGAAGACCCGGAATATGGAGGGTCCGGTACCGTGCCGCCGGATGCCCGCGAGAGCTGGATTCTCGCGGGTAATTCAGCCGTCTTCCTGACTTCCGCTCCCGATTTTCAACCTGAAGAAGAATGAATCTTCCCGTACGAAATTTAAGCAAGCGCGGCTTCCGCCCTGCCACCGGCGATCCGCATCTGAACGAAGAATGGCTCGTGACGAACGGGCTCGGCGGTTACGCCTCCGGTACGGTCGCCGGCAATCTCACCCGGCGTTATCACGGGCTCCTCATCGCCGCGCTGCAGAACCCGCTGGGCCGCACCATGATGTTGAATGCCCTCGCCGAACGCATTCGCACCCAGGGTCGCGATGTGCTCTTCACCGGTCCGGCCGAGCTTACCGGCGAACACGAAAAGACGCTGCCGCCCGATGAATTCCGCCTCGAAGCCGGACTCCCGGTCTGGCGTTATCACATCGGGAGCTGCATGCTCGAAAAACGTCTGTTCATGCCGCATCGGCAGAACACGGTGTATGTGTCTTACCGGCTTGAAGGAAAGGAATCGATTCGCATCGGCCTCCGCCCCGGCGTTCACTTTCGCGGGCACGACGCGCCAGTCAGCACGCAGCTCCACGAGGATTACGTCATCAGCGTCTGTATGGACGGTTTCGAGCTGCAGGCCACAAACACCGATTTTCCGCTCCTCAAACTGCGCTGTGAGCCTTATTCGGCCTTTACTGCCGACCGCAAAACCGTCTCCAGCATCTTCTATGCAACGGAGGCGGGCCGCGGCTATGAGTCTTGCGGTTCCATCTGGTCGCCCGGGTATTTCCGGTTCGATCTCGAGCCGGGTCAAACGCTCACTTTGGTCGCTTCCACCGAAGCCTGGGATGTCATCCACGCCATGTCGCCGGAAGAGGCGCACGCGTCCGAATTGAATCGCCGGCAGACGCTGCTCGCCCAGGCTCTTCCTGGCGCCGGCGACGGTCTTGGGGCGGAACTTACGCTGGCCGCGGATCAGTTTTTGATTGCCCCTACCGGCCGTGCTGACGATGCGGCGCGCGCCCATGCCGTGGGTGAAGAGTTGCGGACGGTGATCGCAGGTTACTACTGGTTCCTCGACTGGGGCCGCGACACCATGATCAGTCTCGAGGGCCTTACCCTCGCGACCGGACGCTCTGGCGAAGGTAAATGGATCCTTCGGACCTTCGCCCATTACATCCAGGACGGCTTGATTCCCAATATGTTCCCGGAAGGGCAGCATGCAGGCCTCTACAACACTGCGGACGCCTCCGTGTGGTTTTTTCACGCGCTCTCCAGATATCTGAGCGTCACCAACGATCGCGTCACGCTTGAAGTCATGCTGCCGAAGCTGATCGATATTGTGGAGCACCACATCGCCGGCACGAAATTCAACATCCGGATGGATCCGAAGGACGGCCTGATTTCCGAGGGCGCGGACGGCGTTCAGCTGACCTGGATGGATGCGAAAGTTGGGGACTGGGTGGTCACGCCGCGTCGCGGGAAACCAGTCGAGATCAACGCTCTCTGGTACAACGCGCTGCGGTTGCTCGCGAGTTGGGTGGAACAGGAGCAGGGGAAAGAGGCGTCCGCGAAATACGCCGATCTCGCCGACCGCGTTCGCGAGTCGTTCAACCAGCGCTACTGGTATGAAAAGGGAGGATATCTGTTTGACGTGATCGACGGTCCCGATGGCGACGACCCCAAATGCCGTCCGAATCAGATCTTTCCGATCTCGCTGCCGCATCCCGTGCTGGTGCGTGAACGCTGGCAACCGGTGCTCGATGTCGTGCAGAAGAAACTCCTCACGCCAGTCGGCTTGCGCTCGCTCGCGCCGGACGATCCGGAATACAAGTCCCGGTATGACGGCGACCTTCGGGCGCGCGATGCGGCTTACCATCAGGGGACGGTGTGGGCATGGCTCATCGGGCCGTTCATTGATGCCTGGCTGAAGGTCTATCCGGAGAAGAAGGACGACGCTCGCCGGTTCATAGCGGCATTCGATGTCGATCTGAGCCAGGCCTGTATCGGTTCCATCAGCGAAGTCTATGATGCCGAACAGCCGCACACGCCCCGGGGGTGCATTGCACAGGCCTGGAGCGTGGCCGAGGTGCTGCGCTGCTGGACGATGCTGAACGAGTAAACCAGTCAGTAGCTGTTGTGTAAATTTGTTTACAAATTTCTGCACATCCCTCGGTGAAATGTAAAAATAGTACAGTCACCGATGTTCATCTCTGAAGCATGGGCTCCGAAGTCGCTTGTGAGTCTGCGCGACTACAGCTTTCATAAATTCACTCAGGACTTGATCTCAGGTCTGACGGTCGGGCTGGTAGCCCTGCCGCTCGCAATGGCTTTCGGAATCGCGAGCGGAGTCACGCCACAGGCCGGTCTGTACACGGCCGTGGTCGCAGGATTTCTGATTTCCGCACTCGGCGGCTCGCGCGTTCAGATCGGCGGCCCGACAGGCGCGTTCGTCGTCATCGTCGCCGGAATTATTGCGAAATTCGGCGTTTCGGGACTGGCGCTTGTCACTCTGATGGCTGGCGCGCTGCTGATCCTGATGGGCGTAACCGGGCTCGGATCTGCCGTCCGTTTCATTCCGCGGCCGGTCACGATTGGGTTCACCAATGGCATCGCCCTGTTGATCGCGTCGACCCAGATCAAAGATGCGCTGGGACTGAAGACAGGTTCCGTTCCCAGCGAATTCATTCCGCGCATCAAATTGCTGCTGGCGGATATTGGAACCGTGAACTTGGCGGCCGCCGCCCTCACGGTATTTACCATCGCAGTGATTCTCCTCTTCCCGAAACTGACGCGAAGAGTCCCAGGGTCGATCGTCGCGCTATTTTTGACGACGGTGGTTTGCGCGCTGGCAGCGCTCCCGGTGGAAACGATCGGTTCGAAATTCGGTGGAATTACGCCCGGGTTTCCCGGATTATCCATCCCGCACTTCGACGTCTCGCAGCTGATGCCGCTGCTGCCCTCCGCCTTTACGGTGGCGATGCTGGCTGCCGTCGAAAGTCTTCTTTCCGCCGTGGTGGCCGATGGAATGGTGGGCGACCGGCACAACTCGAACGTGGAATTAATTGCCCAGGGTATCGCCAATTGCGTTTCTCCTTTGTTTGGCGGGATCCCTGCGACAGGCGCGATCGCGCGCACCGCTACCAACATCCGGTCCGGCGCTCAGACGCCTGTCTCCGGCATGGTGCATGCCCTGACGCTGCTCGGCATTCTCCTGGTCGCTGCGCCGGCCGCGCGCTTCATTCCACTCGCAACGCTCGCTGCGGTTCTGTTCGTCGTGGCGTGGAATATGGGCGAATGGCGCGAGATTCCGATTATTCTTCGCCTGTCAAAAGCTGATATTGCGGTATGGGCCGCGACTTTCTCCTTGACGGTGCTTGCGGACCTTACCGTAGCGGTCGGAGTTGGCATGGCGCTCGCGGCTCTCCTTTATATCCACCGCATCGCTGAAACCACCACCGTCGTACCCGTGACGGAAGATTACATTCACGGCGGGAAAGTTCACGTCCTGCAGGATAAGCAGGTGCCCGCCTGCGTAAAAATCCTGAGAATACACGGCCCTTTTCTTTTCGGTACGACGGAAAAGCTGGTGGAAGCCACCCATGACCTTTCCGCGTTTCCGGCGATCGTAATTCTCAGACTCCGTAACATGACCGCGCTCGATGCCACCGGCCTGCACGCGATCGAAAAGCTGGGACACCGGCTGCGCGCATCGGGAAGAACGCTGCTGTTGTGCGGCGCCCGGGATCAACCGGCGAAGCTGATCGAAGGGTCGGCGTTGAGCCATGAAATCGGCCGCGAAAACATTCTTCCGAACGTGGATGCGGCGCTTCAACGCGCGCGGCTTGTCAGCGCCTCATTCGATGGCGTCGGGCTGGATCTGGGCGACGAAATGAAGCGGGCAACCGCTTAAGCCGGCTCCAGAACTATCTTGTCGACATAGCACCACATCCAATCTTCGCCCGGCTCAATTGATTGAATGATGGGGTGGTGCGTCGAGTGAAAGTGTTTGGTCGCGTGTTTGTTTTTGGAGGAATCGCAACAGCCGACGTGACCGCAGATTTTGCAAAGCCGCAGGTGGACCCATGAGTCGCCTGTTTTGAGGCACTCCTCACACCCGTTCGAGTGCGGCTTCACGTTCTGAATCTGATTCGTGTGTGTACATTTCATGGTCTTTTGGCTGAGCGAAGGGAATCTTTACGATGAACTGAGTGTCGCCGGGCCGCGAATCCACGCGGATGCTTCCATGGTGCCGGTTGACGATAATGCGCTGAACGATTTCGAGCCCGAGCCCGGTACCCTCGCCTGCTGCTTTGGTCGTGAAGAACGGCTGGAAGAGGTTCTCGCGAATCTCGGGCGCAATGCCGGGCCCGTTATCTTCGACAACAACGACAGCCTGGTCTCCGTCGCGGCGCGTCGTAATCGTGAGAACGCCCGAATCGCGCATGGCGTCAAGCGCGTTCGAAATCAGATTGGTCCAGGCCTGATTCAATTCGCCGGCGTAGGCGCAGACTTTGTCAAGCGAGCGATCGTAATTTCGCCGCACTTCGATTCCCGCGCCTTTCTTCATCCGGTGAGCGAACAATCGGAGCGTGGCATCGAGCCCGACGTGAACGTCGACGGTCTGGAACTGCGCCTGGTCCATGTAGGTGTACTGCTTCATCGCCAGCACGAGGTCTGAGATGCGAGTCGCGGCCGATTCGATTTCGCCGGCCAGTTCAGTAGTGCTCAGATCCGCCTCGATCCACGTCAAAGCTGCGCCGAGCGCTGCGGGCTCGAGTTCGCCGTCCAAACCGTCAAGGCATTCGCGGGTGAGTCCAGCGGAAACAAGCGCCGAAGCCATGTCCCAGCCGTCCGTCACGCCCGCCGCGTCAAGCCACTCGGCGAGCGCTTCTTCACGGTCGCTGCGCTCGATCGGGCTGAGCATAGTGCCGTCGCTGGCCCTTTTGCGCAGGTACTCCTGCATGTGCTGGACGACGGGACGTTGCTCATCGGTGAGGCGCGAATCGTACTGAAGCCCGAGATTGGAAATGCGAACCAGCGATTCGCGCAACCCGGCGGCGGAGCGGACGAGCGCCGCCGCCGGGTTGTTCAACTCATGCGCGAGGCCGGCGGCCATTTTTCCGAGGGAGGCCATTTTGTCCTGCTGGATAGTAACGGAATCCACCTCGTGGGCGCGGGCGGCGAAGGCGCTAAGTACGGTGCCCGCGAGCTCGGGACACTCGGCAATGAGCTTTCGGAACTGCTCGTTGGAGAAGCGCAGGATCTTAGCCGGGCCCTGCGCCCGGGCCGTGGCAATGGCGGCGCCACCCGTCAGGATCGAAATCTCCCCGGTGAATTGCCCCGGCCCATGCATCACCAGCAAAGTCTCCTGACCGGCGATGCGCCGCGTGACGCGGATCCGGCCTTCCAGCACGATACAGAAGGGGTAATTCGCTGTGCCTTCTTCAAAGATGGCTTCGCCGGGAGCGATGTCTACTTTGTCGCCATGCGAACAGAGATCGAGAATGCGGTCCACCGGAAGCGTGGGAAACATGGTTTGCGACGCGGGATTATGCAGCATGTCAGACCTTCGCGAGATATTGGTGAACCATCTGGACGACCACCGAGCCCTCCCCAACACCCGAGGCGACGCGCTTCACCGACCCATGGCGGACATCGCCGGCCGCGAACACCCCGGGAATGCCGGTTTCGAGGAGGAAGGGATCGCGGTCGGGTTCCCATCCCTTTGGCCGGCGCTCGCCTTCAGAAAGCGCGGGGCCGGTGAGAATGAATCCGCGGTCGTCCATCGGCACTGTGTTGTTCAGCCACTCGGTCTCAGGAGTCGCTCCGATGAAAATGAACAGGCCGCTCGCGGCAACCCGCCTGATCTCATTGGAGGCTCGATTCTGGATCGAAAGCTCCTCGAGGTGATCGCTTCCATGCGCCTCGATGACTTCGCTCTCGGTCCAGACCTCGACGTTGGGCAGTTTGCTGATTTGATCGATCAGGTACTGTGACATCGATTTGGCGAGCGAATCGGCCCGAACCAGCATGACGATGCGCCGCGAATAACGAGAGAAATACACTGCAGCCTGGCCGGCGGAATTGGCGCCCCCGACGATATAGATGTCCTGATCCCGGCAACTTTCGGCTTCGGTCATGGCCGCGCCGTAGTACACGCCCGCGCCGCGCAGGCGCTCGATTCCCGGCACCTCGAGTTTGCGCCAGGCGAGGCCGGTGGCGATGAGTACGGCTGACCCGGCGATGCTCGAGCCATCGCCGAGCGTGACCGAGCGATACGGACCATCCGCCATCAGGCATTTCACTTCCTGAGGCGCGAGCATTTCCACGTGGAATTTGCGAGCCTGGGCGACAGCGCGCTGTGCGAGGTCGCCGCCGCTGACGCCGAGCGGGAATCCGAGATAGTTTTCTATCCGGGAACTCATTCCCGCCTGTCCGCCTGGAGCTTCGCGCTCGATCATGACCGTGTCGAGGCCTTCGGATGCGGCATAAACGGCCGCGGCAAGGCCGGCGGGACCGCCACCGACGATGATGAAGTCAAAAAACGGCTTGTCGGACGTAGTGCGCAACCCGAGTTTACTGGCGATATCCGAGATGGCCGGCTGGCAAACGTGCGAGCCGTCTTCGAACATAACGGCGGGGAAACAGCGATCCGATGGAAGCGAGTCCAGGAGGTCCTGAATTTCCTTGTCATTATGGCCGGTTTCGATATCGAGCCACTGGAACGGGATGCGGTTGCGGCCGAGGAAATCGCGAATTTCGTGGGCTGCCGGTGACCAGCGTGTTCCCAGAACGCGTATCCCCTGGAAAGGAGGCTTATAGTTCTCCATCCAGTCGGAAAGAAGATCGTCGATCACCGGGTAGAGGTTTTGTTCCGGCGGCGACCAGGGTTTAAGCAGGTAGAAATCGGTTCGCGCCGAATTGATGGCGTCGATGGCGGCGTTCGTATCCGCGTAAGCGGTCAACAGAACACGTTTAGCGCGAGGGAAGATGTGCGCCGCCTCGGTCAGAAATTCGGTACCCTGCATCCCGGGCATCCGCTGATCCGACAAAAGTAGCGCCGCCGGGTCTTTGCGTACCTGCAGTTCTTTCAAGGTGTTGAGAGCGGTCTCGCCGGAATCGGCGCGGATTACGCGGTAGTCAGCGGAGTAACGGCGGCGGAGATCGCGTTCGATGGCCCGGAGCACCTCCGGTTCGTCGTCGACGGCGAGCAGGACAGGCTTGGGCATGGGGACGTGGACATTATGATGCCACCTGCGGCCGCAGGATTCAGGTCGAGCTGAATTCGATGTCCCGGTAGATACTGGAGACGTTCAGCTCGGCGCCGATCGACGGCAACGCGATCACGAAATCGGGCGAGGCGTACTCGCGGAAGAGCCATGCGCCGTCCGGCTGGCGGGAATAATGCTCCACGAGAACGCGGAACTGGTCGATGATCAGGTAGTCGCATAAAGACGGGATGGTCCGGTAATGGTGGAATTTGGTTCCTCGGTCGTACGTTTCGGAACTCTTCGAAGTGACTTCGATCAGAACCTGGGGATTCGTGATCGTATCCTGCAGATCATTGCCTGCGCGCTCGGGTCCACAGGTCACAAGTACGTCGGGATAGAAATAAGCACCGGTCTTCTCAACGAAAAGACGAAGATCGTTTGAATATACGGCGAAGCGGTCGCGAGTCGCGGCGCTGAGCTCCGTTATAGTGTTTACGCAGATTCGGGAGTGCCGGCGGGTACCGCCAGCCATCGAATAGAGTTGGCCATTCACGTACTCGCTCCGCTGTTCGGCGGCGCGGTCGAGGGTCAGATATTCCTCAGGAGAGATGTACCGGAGCGCCTGCGTGGCCATAATCGACAAAACCAGTCTAGCCGTTCGGAGGAGCGGAACAGACGTGTGGAGACATTCAAGGTTTGGTATCCTCTTTAATACACCCCGTTAAAGAGACACCCGTTGAGCTGGCGTCAGAGGCATTTTGCGGCCATTGACACGGAATTAACGGATTGGTTATCGTATAAGGGTTTGGCTGTAGCTTGATATAAGCTTCCGGCTACCATCTCCGGCGTCGGAGATCCGGCCGGGGCGAGGTCCCGAGGTTTTCGTTCGGCATCATTCTTCAAATAGTGCCCGGGCGCGAGACATGGACCTGTCCAAAGCCTGCGGTTCCTCCTGAGTTTTCGGGAGGCTACTTGCCGCGAATTCAACCGACGCAGTAGGTTTAGGGATTTTGTTCCGCTTTGTGGTTGGAAGCGGCGCTTTTTTCGTTGAGGATCGTTCGTGCCGACATTTAATCAACTCGTGCGCAAAGGGCGAAACGCGCCCGCGTGGAAGACGGCCAGCCCGGCTCTTCAGAGCTGCCCCCAGAAGCGGGGCGTCTGCACCCGCGTTTATACGTCGACCCCGAAGAAGCCGAATTCGGCTTTGCGGAAGGTCGCGCGCGTCCGCCTGACCAATGGAATCGAAGTGACGACATACATTCCGGGAGTCGGCCACAATCTGCAGGAGCACTCGATCGTGCTCATCCGCGGTGGTCGTGTAAAAGACCTTCCCGGCGTCCGCTATCACGTGGTGCGCGGCGCTCTGGATACCGCGGGCGTCGCCAATCGCAAGCAGGGCCGTTCGAAGTACGGCGCCAAGCGGCCGAAGGCCGCGACCAAGTAGAGGATTCAGCAGCACATGCCACGACGCAGACGCGCGGAAAATCGTGAAGTAGCTCCCGATCCGTTGTACGGCTCGACTCTGGTCGAGAAATTCATCTGTTCGATGATGTGGGACGGCAAAAAATCGACCGCCCAGCGCATCTTCTATGAATCGATGAAAAAGCTCGAAGAGCGCGGCGGCGGGGAGGAAGCGATCAAGTTGTTCAAGAAAGCCGTCGAAAACGCCAAGCCGCTGCTCGAGGTCAAGACGCGGCGCGTAGGCGGCGCGAACTACCAGGTGCCGATCGAAGTTCCCCAGAACCGTCGCACCAGTCTGGCGATCCGATGGATCCTGTTGAACGCCCGCGGCCGGGCCGAGAAGGGCATGACGGACAAACTCGCCAATGAATTGAACGACGCAGCCAACCTGCGGGGCGGAGCCATCAAAAAGCGCGATGATGTGCACCGCATGGCCGAAGCCAACAAAGCGTTCGCGCATTATCGCTGGTGATGACGAAGGAAGCAGTCAGGTTTTTTCAATGCCACGCACCGTACCTCTGGAGAGGATGAGAAATATCGGCATCGCCGCTCACATCGATGCCGGTAAAACGACGACGACCGAACGCATTCTGTATTACACGGGGCGCTCGCACAAGATTGGTGAAGTCCATGAAGGTACCGCCACCATGGACTGGATGGAGCAGGAACAGGAGCGCGGCATCACGATCACGTCCGCCGCGACTACCTGCAGCTGGCGGGACATGCAGATCAACATCATCGATACGCCGGGTCACGTCGATTTCACAGCAGAAGTCGAGCGCAGCCTGCGCGTGCTCGATGGGGCGGTCGCGGTGTTCGACGCGGTTGCCGGCGTGCAGCCGCAGTCCGAAACGGTCTGGCGGCAGGCTGACAAATACCGCGTTCCGAGAATCTGCTTCATTAACAAGATGGACCGCGTGGGCGCAGATTTCTATCGCGCGGTAGACACGATTGTGGATCGCCTGCGGGCGCGTCCGGTCCCGATTCAGATTCCGGTGGGCGCCGAGGATCAGTTCAAGGGCATCATCGATCTGGTGGAAATGAAGGCAGTGCTGTGGCGTGATGAGACGCTCGGCGCGAAATTCGATGTGGTGGAGATTCCGGCCGAGTTGGCGGAAAAGGCGAAGGCCTATCGCGAGCAGATGATCGAAGCGGTCTCCGAGTTCGACGACAAGTTATTTGAAAAATTCGTGAACGGCGAGCCGCTTTCGAACGAAGAAATCAAGGCCGGAATTCGCAAGGCCACGATCGCGCTCAAGATTTTCCCTGTGATTTGTGGTTCTGCCTTCAAGAACAAGGGCGTGCAGACAATGCTCGACGCGGTGGTGGACTACCTGCCTTCGCCGCTCGACATTCCGCCGGTGCAGGGAACCGACGTCGACAACAAGGAAATCGTGTTGACGCGCGAAGCGTCGGACGACGAGCCGTTTTCGGCGCTCGTGTTCAAGATCATGACCGACCCTTATTCGGGTCAGCTCGCATTTTTCCGTGTGTACTCGGGTAAGCTCAACGCCGGCGATTCGGTCTTCAACGTCGCGAAGGGGCGCAAGGAACGTATTGGCCGTCTGATGCGCATGCACGCCAATAAGCGTGAAGACATCAATGAGATCATGGCCGGCGATATCTGCGCGGCTGTTGGTTTGAAGACGGTTTCGACAGGCGACACGATCTGCGACGAAAAAGCGCCGATCACGCTCGAAGCCATTGATTTCCCGACGCCTGTGATTCAGCTCGCGGTCGAGCCGAAGACCAAGGCGGATCAGGAAAAGATGGGTCTTGCGATCAACAAGCTGGCCCAGGAAGATCCGACGTTCCGCGTCAACACCGATCCCGAAACCGGCCAGACGATTTTGTCCGGTATGGGCGAGTTGCACCTCGAAATCATCGTCGATCGCATGATGCGCGAATTCGGCGTGGTGGCGAATGTGGGCAAGCCCCAGGTGGCGTATCGCGAAACCATTCGCCAAACCGCGGAATACGATTACACCCACAAGAAGCAGACGGGCGGCAGCGGCCAGTACGCGCGCACCAAGCTTCGCGTGGAGCCGTTCCCGGGACAGGGATACGAATTCGACAACGACATCAAGGGCGGCGTGATTCCGAAGGAATTCATTCCGGCAGTCGAGAAGGGCGTGGCGGAATCGCTCGAAGGCGGCGTTCTCGCCGGCTATCCATTGGTTGACGTAAAGGTCACCGTGTTCGACGGCGACTACCACGACGTGGATTCTTCGGAAATGGCCTTCAAGATCTGCAGCTCGATCTGCTTCAAGGAGGCCGCGAGACGGGCGAAGCCTGTACTGCTCGAGCCGGTAATGGCGGTCGAAGTGGTGGTGCCCGAAGATTACATGGGTCCGGTGAACGGCGATCTGATTTCGCGGCGCGGACGCCTCGAAGGTACCGAGTCGCTGGGCGGAACGACGATTATCAAGGCCAGTGTGCCGCTAAGCGAGATGTTCGGTTATGCCACTGAGCTGCGCTCGCGGACGCAGGGGCGTGGCAGCTTTACCATGCATTTCGCGCGGTATGAGGAAGTGCCGAAGAATGTCTCGGAAGAGATTGTCAGCCGCGTTCAGGGCAAGGTTACGAAGTAAAGGGTTTCCAACAGAGTTTTAAGGAGATTGCTGGCAAATGGCGAAAGAAAAGTTTGACCGCAGCAAGCCGCACGTCAACATTGGGACGATCGGACATATCGATCACGGCAAGACGACGCTGACGGCGGCGATCACGAAGGTGCTGGCGAAGCACAATCCGAAGGTGTCGTTCCGGTCCTTCGATTCGATCGACAACGCGCCGGAAGAAAAGGCGCGCGGCATCACGATCGCGGCTTCGCACGTGGAGTACGAGACGGCGAAGCGGCACTACGCCCACGTGGATTGCCCCGGCCACGCCGACTACATCAAGAATATGATCACGGGCGCGGCCCAGATGGACGGAGCAATCCTCGTCGTCGCCGCGACCGACGGTCCCATGCCCCAGACGCGCGAGCACATCCTTCTCGCCCGTCAGGTGGGCGTGCCGTACATCGTGGTCGCCATGAATAAGGTCGACATGGTGGACGATCCGGAACTGCTGGATCTGGTCGAACTGGAAGTTCGCGAGTTGCTGAAGAGCTATCAGTTCCCGGGCGACGACCTGCCGGTCGTGCGGGTGTCGGCATTGGGGGCCCTGAACGGCGAAGCGCAGTGGGAAAAGACGGTCGACGAGCTGATGGAAGCGGTCGACAATTACATCCCGATTCCGGAACGGGCGGTCGACAAGCCGTTCCTGATGCCGATCGAAGATATCTTTTCGATTCAGGGTCGCGGCACGGTGGTGACGGGGCGCATCGAGCAGGGTATCTGCAAGGTGGGCGAGGAAATGGAAATCGTCGGCTTCCGCGATA
>Ga0157370_10002728_pt1 | contig 21128 bp, 23 predicted proteins | sample C35metaG_FD_113463 | JGI IMG/M metagenome (GOLD analysis project Ga0157370, IMG submission 113463) | Corn rhizosphere microbial communities from Kellogg Biological Station, Michigan, USA - C3-5 metaG | ecosystem: Host-associated > Plants > Roots > Rhizosphere > Soil | place: USA: Michigan...
CTTTTAATCAGTGGAAAAAAAAACGAGCCAGAAATTTGACTCGTTAATATATAAAGTATAAAAGTAAGATTATACTAATTGTTTCAATGCAATTTCAAATGCTGTTGCGCTGATATTTGTTTTTGATGAACTTAAAGCGTGTGCTTTAACGATCGCATTTTTTATAATTTCAGAAGTATCATTAAAAATAGCCTCATCTGTCATTTGAACTTTTTTCTCCATGAAGTAAGCAAAAACTCTCGCCATTCCGCAGTTTGAAATAAAATCCGGAATCAAACTCACTTTACGATCTACTTCTTCCATAATAGATCCGAAGAAAATTTCTTTATCGGCAAAAGGAACATTCGCCCCGCAAGAGATTACTTCCAATCCGTTTGCGATTAAACTGTCGATTTGGTTTTGAGTAACCAATCTTGAAGCGGCACATGGTGTGAAAATTTCGGCACCAATGGTCCAGATTTTAGAATTAATTTCTTCAAACGGAATCATATTGTCGGCCACTAATTTGTTACCATCTTTATTTAAAAACAACGTTCTGATTTCTTCAAAAGAAAAACCATCTTCTTTAATCAATCCGCCGTCGCGATCGATAATCCCGATTACTTTTGCACCCATTTCGGCTAAATAAAAAGCAGCTGCAGAACCTACGTTTCCAAAACCTTGCACAATGGCTTTTTTACCTTTAATATCACCTCCGTAAGTGGCGTAGAAATGGCGAACAGCTTCAGCAACACCGTAACCGGTAATCATATCAGCAACCGTATATTTTCTGGTTACATCTGGTGAGAATTTTGGGTTTTCAATTACCTTGATAACACCTTGGCGCAATTGACCAATTCTATTAATTTTATCAGCTTCGGTTGGTTTAAAATGTCCGTTGAAAACACCTTCCTGCGGATGCCAAACACCACATTCCTCTGTCATTGGAATTACTTCGTGGATTTCATCAACATTTAAATCTCCTCCGGTTCCGTAATAACTTTTTAATAAAGGAGAAACGGCTTTATACCAACGTTGTAAAACACCTTTTTTACGCGGATCGTTTGGATCAAAATTAATTCCAGATTTAGCGCCGCCAATTGCAGGACCAGAAACGGAGAATTTTACTTCCATTGTTTTTGCCAGCGATAAAACTTCGTTCATATCAAGGCCTTTTCTCATTCTGGTTCCACCTCCGGCAGCTCCGCCGCGAAGTGAATTAATAACCGTCCATCCTTCGGCTTCTGTCTCAGAATCTTTCCAATTAAAAACAATTTCAGGTGCTTTATTTTCAAATTGCTGTAATAAATCTTTCATTTTGTTGTGATATGTTTATTTTGCGTAAATGTATAAAATAGAATAATGCGAATAATGTATTTCGCATCAAATTTAATAAACAAAAAAGAAAAGCCGAAAACTATTAGGTTTTCGGCTTTTAGAATATTTAAAAAATTAAGAATTATATCCCTAATAAGTGTTTTTTCAAAGTTTCGTCGACTGGTTTATCTGAAAGCCAGATTCCGAATAATGCTTTTTTGAAATCAAATCCCTGAATTTTTCCTTTCAAAACTTCATTCTTATATACATTGATGGTTTGGTCAAGCGGATTATAAGCTAAAACGAATACATCTTTTTCTGTTATGGCGTCGCTTAAGTAACTTTTAAATTGTTCAATTCTTGGGCGAAGCTGCTCCAGATTGCTTCCTGCAGATTTCTCGAAACCGGCATTCATGGCTTTCGTTAATTTGTTTGATGAAACCATAGACGATGTAATTTCAATGCGAATTGCCATTTCGGTATCGCTGTCAATAATGAACTGCGGGTCCTGGCTTAATTGTGATAAATACAAAGCTTGAACATAAACTTCTAACCACATTTTTGATCTTCCGCCGGCACCGTTTAATTGTAAAGTTTTGTTTTGAAAATCTATTTTTCTGGGAACAGTAACGCCGTTAACTTCTAAATGAGTTTGAGCAGAAACTGCAGAAAATTGTAAAGTTAAAAGGAGTGTAAGTACTAGTAAAATCTTTTTCATGTTCTATCAATTATTTATTTTTTGAGCAAAAATAATGTTAATTTATCAATATAATAGCCTTTTTTTAGAAGTTTTTTTTCTGCCTTTTTTTATTTTTTTTAATCTATTCTTTTAATAATCAAATTAGTAAGACTAGTTTTACGTGCCATTATTCGTTTTGTGAATTGTTTAATCTTTTTGTGAGAAGAAATGGCTGTAAAATGGCTTTTTTAGATGGTTTTCGGCCTGCGTTTTTAATCCGTAATTTTAGAAAAAACGCTGCAGGATTATCGTTTGAATAAAGTAAAATCTAAATTATTACGAAAACGTTATCGTTATTGTTGCTGATCTATTAAATTTATATGCATGCATTGTAAAATCCGCATTTAAAAATTATCTTTGAAAGCCTTTTAAATTAAATTGGCATTTCGAAAAAACAAAAAATAAAAAACCACATTAAACTGGATTCTAAATTCGGTTTAGAAAAAAAACAATAAAATAAAACTATGGATTTTAATCTTACCGAAGAACATTTAATGATTCAGCAAGCTGCAAGAGATTTTGCTCAAAATGAATTATTACCAGGAGTTATTGAACGCGACGAAAAACAAATTTTTCCGACCGAACAAATAAAAAAAATGGGTGAACTAGGATTCATGGGAATGATGGTTGATCCAAAATACGGAGGAAGCGGACTTGACGCGATCTCGTATGTTATTGCCATGGAAGAAATTTCTAAAGTAGATGCTTCGGCTTCTGTAGTAATGTCTGTAAACAACTCTTTAGTTTGCTGGGGATTACAGGAATTTGGAACTGAAGAACAAAAACAAAAATATTTACCGGGTTTAGCCTCTGGTCAAATTCACGGAGCATTTTGTTTAAGTGAGCCGGAGGCAGGTAGTGATGCAACTTCGCAAAAAACAACTGCAATTGATATGGGCGATCATTACTTGGTAAACGGAACTAAAAACTGGATTACAAACGGAAACACAGCATCTGTATATTTAGTAATTGCACAAACGCATCCGGAGAAAAAACATAAAGGAATCAATGCACTAATCATGACTAAAGATATGCCTGGTTTTTCTATTGGTCCAAAAGAGCAAAAAATGGGAATTCGTGGTTCTGATACACACTCTTTAATGTTCAGTGATGTAAAAGTTCCTAAAGAAAACAGAATTGGAGAAGATGGTTTCGGATTTAAATTTGCGATGAAAACACTTGCCGGAGGTAGAATTGGTATTGCTTCTCAGGCATTAGGAATTGCTTCTGGAGCTTATGAACTGGCTTTAAAATATTCTAAAGAGCGTAAAGCATTTGGAACAGAAATCTGCAATCATCAGGCAATTGCTTTTAAATTGGCAGATATGGCAGTTAATATCGAAGCGGCGCGTCATTTATGTATGAAAGCGGCTTGGGATAAAGACCAGCATAAAAATTATGACGTAAGCGGTGCAATGGCAAAATTATTTGCTTCGCAGGTTGCTATGGATACAGCAGTTGAAGCCGTTCAAATTCACGGAGGAAATGGTTATGTAAAAGAATACCATGTAGAGCGTTTTATGCGCGATGCAAAAATTACTCAAATTTATGAGGGAACTTCAGAAATTCAAAAAATTGTAATTTCAAGAGCCGTTATTGCTGGATAATCTTCTATAAAATAATTCATAAAAACCTTTTGAAGTTTAGGCTTTAAGAGGTTTTTTTTTGTAAAACTGAACTATAATTTGAACACTGATGACGCGGATTCGCTGTCGCGAAAACGCTGATAAAACGGATTTCTATTATTTTTGAAAATAAAAAATCCGCCTCAAGCTGTGTCTTCGCGACAGCGAATCTGTATAATCCGCGTGCTTAAAACTTATCAGAAAGATAATTACGCAACGGCTAAATTAATTACATTTACACCAACAGATTTAATTTTTATGTACGAAGAGTTAAAATATTGGTACTTGCGGGATCATAAATTGTTTCGAACGCTTACTTATTCGCAAATCAAACAATTGTGCATTATTACCGGTTTTAAAAAAGCATCAAAGGGAGAAATTATTTATTTTTCGTCTTCAGATGTGCCTCGAATTTTTTTACTTAAAAAAGGAAACATCAAAATTGTTGCTATTGATGAAGAAGGCAACGAAACCATAAAAGACATTATTCAAAAAGGAGATTTGTTTGGTGAATTAACTTTGGAAACCGATAATAAAGTCGAAGAATATGCAAAAGTCCTTTCTGACGATGTTGCGATTTGCAGTTTTTTAATGTCGGATTTTGAAGATTTATTACTGAGAAATCCAACTTTAGCGCTTTCATACACCAAATTTGTGGGTTTGAAAATGAAGCGTATCAAAAATAGTTATGCCAATTTAATTTCTAAAGATGCCAAAACCAGATTGTATCAGTTCCTTAAAGACTGGGCAGAGCAGGAAGGCGTTAAAAACGGAAATACCGTGGTAATTGAAAACTATTTAACCCAAAATGATATTGCCCAGATTATTTGTACTTCCCGACAAACGGCCACGCAATTGCTGAATGAAATGGAAACGAATCAGCTTTTAAACTACAACAGAAAAGAAATTATCATTCCGGATATTAGTAAATTATAATTATTTTAGGCTAAGTGTAAATTAGCCGACATTTTGCTTTTTAATAGTACAATAATTTTACATCATCAAAAAAGATGTAAATATTAAAACTATGAAAAAATTACTTTTTATGTTTTTAGTAACCCTCACTTCGGTTGCTAATGCGCAGAACATGATTGCTAAATCTGCGACTGATATTGCTCCTTTATTAATAGGAGAAAAAATTCCAAGTATTACTTTAAAGACATCCGAAAATACAGATGTAAACATTTCAGACCTCATAAAAAAGAAAAAAACAGTTTTGGTTTTTTATCGTGGAGGCTGGTGTCCTTACTGCAATACACATTTGCAGGCATTGGCTGAAGCCGAAAATCAAATTCTGGATTTAGGGTATCAGATTATTGCTGTAAGTCCCGATGCTCCTCAAAATTTAAAAATTACCGAAGGAAAAGACAAAGTAAAATACACTTTACTTTCTGACTCAAAAGGAGAATTAATAAAAGCAGCCGGAATTGCTTATGAAGCTCCAGCAAACTACAAAAGCGTAATTAACGTACATTCTAATGGAGTCAATACGAGTTTTTTACCAGTTCCTTCTGTATTTGTTGTAAATCCGGAGAGCGATATACTTTTTGAATATGTTTCTCCTGATTTTAAACAGCGCATTACAACCGAATTACTTGTTTCAGTATTAAAAAACTTAAAATAAAATAAGATGAAAAAGCTAGTATTACTTTTATTGATTTTGGTTTCGGTAAGTTCATTTGCTCAAAATGATGCTAAACGAATCAGCCAGTATAATTTAGAAAATAAAACAGCCATTAAGGGCTACGATCCGGTTGGATATTTTAATCAGGGAAAAGCAGTTAAAGGAAAAAAAGAACTTTCGGTTTCTTATCAGGGCGTGATCTATCAATTTTCATCGACTGAAAACAAGAATGCCTTTTTAAAAAATCCATCAAAATACGAACCTCAATATGGCGGATGGTGTGCTTATGCAATGGGAAGCGCCGGTGAAAAAGTCGAAATAAACCCTGAAACATTTAAGATTATAGACGGTAAATTGTTTCTTTTTTACAACGCGTATTTCAATAATACCCTGAAAAGCTGGAACAAAGACGAGAACAATTTAAAATCTCAGGCCGATAACAATTGGAAAAAAATATATAAATAACGGGGCCATGAAAAAAGAAATTTTAATATGGATTCTCAGAATAACGGCTTCGGTAATTTTATTGCAAACCTTGTTTTTTAAGTTCAGCGGAGCAGAAGAAAGTATTTATATTTTCTCGACTTTAGGAATCGAACCTTACGGAAGAATTGGTTCTGGAATAGTCGAATTGGCTGCAGCTATCTTGATCTTAATCCCCAAAACCACCTGGATTGGGGCTTTGGGCGCAAGCGGCGTTATGATGGGCGCTATTTTATCCCACTTATTTGTGCTGGGAATTGAAGTTGAAAATGATGGCGGATTGCTTTTTGTTTTGGCCGTTATTACGCTGTTGTGTTCTTTAGGATTGCTTTATTTCAACAAAAACAAATTGTCTAATCTTCTAAATTAAAAGTTATGTTACTAAAATCAATACACCAGAGTTTAGATGAGTTAACAAATCTATTAAGTCAATTATCAGATACTGATTATTCAAAATCTCACGAATCTTTAAGCGGTGCGACTATTGGCGAACATACAAGACATATTCTTGAAATGTTTCAATGTCTTGAAAAAAGCTATGATTCGGGCGTATTAAATTACGATGACCGCGAAAGAAACATTCAAATTCAAACCGAGACAAAATTTGCGAGACAATGCATCGAGAATATTAAAGTCGGATTGAAAACAGAAAACAAATTAATTTACCTGGAATTGGTAATGAACCATTTGGGAATGAGGATTCAAAGTAATTATTATAGAGAACTGCTTTATAATCTGGAACATTGTGTTCATCATCAAGCGCTTATAAAAGTTGCGGTTTTGCAATGCGAAAATGTTTTAGTAGATGAAAATTTTGGCGTAGCGCGTTCCACCATAGAATATAGAAAACAATGTGCACAGTAAGTTTTATAAATAATAACGGAGTAGTGATAATGACTTCAAATCGGGATGAAAAAACAATTCGTCCAGAAGCTCTTGTGCCAAGAACTTATGTTCATAACGGAAAAAATATCATGTATCCAAAAGATGCTAAAGCTGGAGGAACATGGTTTGCCGTTGATGAAAACGGAATTGTTTTAGTATTACTAAATGGCGGAATTATAAAACACAACCCCGTTTTTCCTTATAGAAAAAGCCGCGGTTTAATTGCTTTGGATATTATAGCCCATTATTCACCAAAGGATTTTTGGAGAACAATTCAGCTGGAAAATATCGAACCGTTTACTTTGGTTTTGTATCAGGAAAAGAAATTGTATGAACTGATTTGGGATGGTTTCCAAAAACGGATAACAAAATTAGATGGATCTCAAAACTATATTTGGTCATCAGTCACTTTATATCCGGATGAGGTTAGAAAAGAACGATCAGAATGGTTTTTTGATTTTCTGAAAGACAAAAATGAAATTACGGCAGCAGATATGCTGGAGTTTCATCGAAATACATATAGTGATGATCCTGAAAATGGTTTAATCATTAATAGAGAAAACACGATGAAAACGCTGAGTGTAACGCAAACTGTTATCGAACAGAATAAAGGCGTTATGAAGTATTATGATTTAGTGAAAACAGAAGATTTTTCGACAGCATTTATTCGCATTTAAAAAACATCAAATGAAACTATTTATCCATAAAATAACCAATTGGGAGTATTGGCCGTTTCAGGTTTTGTATGTTCCTATTTATTTTCTTTGGGCTTATTATGCAATAAAAGCGAGATCTATTTTTTTCTTTAATGCGTCTAACCCCAAAATTAAAAACGGTGGCTTTATTATGGAAAGCAAAAAACAGATTTATGATCTGCTTCCTAAAGAGCATTATCCTGCAACTATTTTAATTAAGGAGAATACAGATTTAAAAGTAATATTGGATACGGTTGTAGAGAAACAAATCTATTTTCCCTTAATCGCAAAACCGGATATTGGTTTACGAGGTTCTGGCGTAAGAAAAATAAAAACAGTTTCGGAGCTTAAAGATTATGCCGAAAAAGCAAATTTTGACTTTTTAATACAAAACCTGATTCCGTTTAAAAATGAAGTCGGCATTTTTTATGTTCGGCGTCCACATCAAAAAAACGGTAAAATTACCGGAATTGTTTCTAAAGAGTTTATGATTGTGGTGGGAGATGGAAAATCAACCATCGAAGATTTAATCAAAAAAACACCGAGATTCCAGCTGCAATTTGAGGTTTTAAAAGAAGAATACGGCGATCAGTTATATCAAATCCTTCAGAAAGGGGAGACGTTAAATCTGGTTCCGTTTGGCAATCATGCCCGAGGCGCCAAGTTTTTGGACGGAAGCGATTGGATTACGCCAAAATTAACCAAGATGATTAATGAAATTGCGTCTCAAATTCCGGAATTTTATTTTGGGCGTTTTGATATCATGTACAATACTTTTGAAGAATTAGAGCGGGGAGAAAATTTTCAGATTGTGGAGCTGAACGGTGCTGCGAGTGAACCTACACACATTTACGATCCTAAACATTCGGTTTGGTTTGCCTGGAAAGAACTGGCAAGACATATTACGTATATGTATGAAATTAGTGCCGAAAATCATAAAATGGGAGTTCCGTATTTAGATTACAAAGTGGGAATGCGTGAATACAAATTGCATTTGGCACAAAACAGTAAAATCATCAATTTTTAAAAATGAAAAGAATAAAAAATATCTCGGTTGGATTTCTGGTGAGTTTTCTGGGGTCAATTCCACTGGGATATTTAAACTTAGCAGGATTAGAAATTTACACAAAATCAGGACTTCATAATTTGGTTTTCTTTTTGTTAGGCGTTGTTTTTGTCGAAAGCTTTGTCATTTATTTCACCTTGATTTTTGCCAGACAACTTATAAAGAATAAAAAGTTAATGAAGATAATCGATTTGTTTTCAGTCGTATTTATGTTTGTACTGGCGTATGTTTTTTATCTAAATTTCAATCAAACCACAAAAGCGCAGCATCATTTACAAGAATATTTTATGTATTCGCCTTTTGTAATAGGAGTGATTTTAAATGGGTTTAATTTTTTACAATTGCCTTTCTGGACGAGTTGGAATCTATATTTACTTAACGGAAAGTATATCACCATCGAAAGAAAGTTAAAATATTATTATCTTGCAGGAACTTTGACAGGAGTTTTTTTGGGAATGTTTAGTCTGATTATGGTATTGCAGACTATTTTTCAAAAAACAAACCAATTTTCAAAGTTTATATTACCTGTTTTTATTCCGTTGTTTTTTATTGTTTTAGGAAGCATTCAGGTATTTAAAGTGTATAAAAAATATTTTAAATCGTCAGCTTTAGAAATATAGTTTTCAAAGAGTTGACTAAATCTCTCTTTATGAAAAAGCTTTACTTTCTTCTTCCGTTTGTTTTAATTGCCTGCAAATCGAATACAACTGCTGTGGCCGAAAAGACCTCAAAACCTGTTGAAATTAGTTATAAAGTAAAAGAATCTGAAGTATCCGATTTTTTAAAATATCTTTCTTCGGATGAATTAGAAGGACGTGATACGGGAACAAAAGGAATTGAAAAAGCAGCTGTTTTTTTAGAAGATTTTTTTAAGAAGAATAACGTTAAACCTTATTTTGCAACTTATCGCGATACGCTGACAAATTTTAAACCTGCGGCTTATAATATCGTTGGTGTTTTAGAAGGGACAGATCCAGTACTTAAAAACGAATATGTGGTTTTAAGTGCGCACTACGATCATATTGGAATTGAAACGAAACAACAGCCGGATGTAATTTATAACGGAGCAAATGACGATGCTTCGGGTGTTACCGCTGTTGCACAAATGGCTGAATATTTCAGTAAAACCAAATCGAATAAACGAAGTATTCTTTTTGTGTTTTTTGCCGGAGAAGAAAAAGGCCTTTTAGGTTCTAAAAGTATGGTGCAGAAACTTAAAGCAAAGAATTTTAATTTATATGCCCAGCTGAATATCGAAATGATTGGCGTTCCTATGAAACGCGATTATCTGGCCTATATTACAGGTTTTGATAAATCGAACATGGCCGAAAAAATAAATGAATACACAGGAAAAAAGACCATTGGATTTTTGCCTAAAGAGGCAGAATATCAATTGTTCTACAGATCTGATAACCATTCTTTTTACGAAGTTTTCAAAAAGCCCTGCCAGTCTATAAGTACTTTCGATTTTGAAAATTTTGATTTTTATCACCATGTTTCAGATGAGTTTAAAGTAATGGATATTCCGCATATAACTGCATTTATACAAGAACTGCTTCCTGCCGTAACTCGAATGAGTACTTCGCCTACAGAAGAAATTGTAATGAATAAATAACAGTTCTTTATTTTGCTTTTTCTTATTTTTGCCCTATGAAAAATATTATTGTTACCGGAACAAGTAGAGGTATAGGTTATGAGCTGGCTTTGCAGTTTGCAAATGCCGGAAATCAGGTTTTAGCGATTTCAAGAAAAATTCCAAAATCACTTTTAGAACATAAAAATATAACGTGCTTATCTGTTGATTTAGCCGATGAAACTGCTTTACATGAAGTTGAAAGTTTTCTTTCGTCAACTTGGAAAAAAGTAGATGCATTAGTTCACAATGCGGGCGCTTTATTATTGAAACCTTTTGCTGAAACAACGCAAGCCGACTTTGAAAGTATTTATAAAGTCAATGTTTTTGCAGTTGCAAATCTTACCAGAATCTGCCTGCCTTATTTACAAAAAGGAAGCCATGTTGTAACCATTAGTTCTATTGGTGGTGTTCGCGGCAGTTTAAAATTTGCCGGCCTTGCTGCCTATAGCTCAAGTAAAGGCGCTGTAATTACTTTAACCGAATTATTAGCTGAAGAATATAAAGAACAAGGTATTTCATTCAATGTTCCGGCTTTAGGTTCCGTTCAGACCGAAATGCTGAATGAAGCTTTCCCGGGTTATCAGGCTCCAATTTCTGCCGAAGGAATGGCGACGTATATTTATGATTTTACCCTTAACGGGAATAAATATTTTAACGGAAAAGTACTTGAAGTTTCGTCAACTAATCCATAGTTTTTAAATTTCAATTTAAAAATTCCAAATTCCAAAAGATTGAAAAAAACTTCTAACTTTTTACAAATAACATCTAACTTAAATTGAGCGAAACATTAGCAAAATATATTCCGGAGCATGCTGTAAAGCCTGTTTTTGATTTGATTGTGGCCAATCAGGTTCATTTGAAAATCGTAAATGAGCGTCAGACACGTCATGGTGATTATAGAAGAGGACCAAGCGGCAAGCATGAAATTACGGTTAATGCGAGTTTGAACAAGTATAGGTTTATGATTACCCTGATTCATGAAATTGCACATTTGGTTGCTTTTGAAAAGTTTGGGCGGAATATAAAACCCCACGGAAACGAATGGAAATATACCTTTCAGCGTTTAATGGTTCCGTTTATTCGGCCGGAAATATTCCCGAGTCAGATTTTACCTTTATTGGCAAGGCATTTTAAGAATCCTTCGGCCAGCAGTGATACGGATACGACTTTATCTTTGGCCTTAAAACAATTCGATACAAATAACGATAAGAGTTATGTTTTTGAAATCCCTTTTGGAAGCATTTTTAAGATCAAAAATGGAAAAGTATTTAAGAAGTTAGCCGTTAGAACCAAACGTTTTGAATGCATCGAAATAAGCTCAGGAAAAACATATCTTTTTAATCCAAATGCAGAAGTGGAGCTAATGGATTAAAAGTTCCAATAAAAAAATCCCAAATTCCAATTTGAAAACAATTTGGAATTTGGGATTTTTTATTTAGTCTTCCGGTAAAATTGGAATTTAAAACTTTTATCCTTTCAAATAAGCTTCTCTTACTTTTTTAAACAAGTTTGATGAGTATACGAATTTGACAATATCTTTATTATCGGTTCTAAAAATTTCTTCTTTTGTTCCCTGCCAGGCTTTTACACCTTTCTTAAGGAAAACAATATTTTCTCCAATTTCCATTACCGAGTTCATATCATGCGTATTGATTACGGTTGTAATATTGTATTCTTCGGTAATTTCTTTAATCAAGTTATCGATCAAAGTTGAGGTATTTGGATCTAAACCAGAGTTTGGCTCATCACAAAACAAATATTTCGGGTTGTTTACAATTGCGCGGGCAATCGCCACACGTTTTTGCATACCTCCGGAAATTTCAGAAGGTAATTTTTTATGTGCATCAACTAAATTCACACGCTCTAAAACAAAATCAACGCGTTCCTGAATTTTAGCTTTGTTATCGTTAGTGAACATTTTTAGAGGAAAAGCCACATTTTCTTCAACAGTCATCGAATCAAATAAAGCACTTCCCTGAAAAACCATTCCAATTTCAGTTCTTAGTTCCCTTTTTTCATCTGGATTTAATTCAGAATAAACTCTTCCGTCGAATTCAATAGTTCCTGAATCCGGAGCGTGAATTCCTAGTAAAGTTTTTAATAAAACGGTTTTTCCAGATCCACTCTGCCCAATAATTAGGTTGGTTTTTCCAGTTTCAAAAACGGTGGAAACACCTTTTAAAACCTTGCTGTCGCCAAATGATTTTTCTATGTTTTTTACTTCTATCATTATCCTAATAATAATTGAGTTAATATGTAATTAAAAAGAATGATACAAACAGATGTCCATACAAAGGATACTGTACTTGCTTTACCAACTTCTAATGCTCCGCCTTTCATGTAATATCCGTGAAAAGATGGAATTGTTGCCAATAACATTGCAAAAATTAAAGTTTTAATAAAAGCATAGGTAATGTGAAACGGAATAAACTCCATCTGGGCACCTTGAATAAAGTCCTGACTGGTCGAAAATCCTCCGTATGCACAAGCAAGCCATCCTCCAAAAATACCAAGGAACATACTAATTCCAATTACAAAAGGATACATTAATAAAGCTATTATTTTTGGAAAAACAAGATAGTTTAATGAATTAACCCCCATAACTTCTAAAGCATCAATTTGCTCCGTAACACGCATTGTTCCGATACTCGATGTAATATAAGATCCCATTTTTCCGGCCATAATTACCGAAATAAAAGTAGGGGCAAACTCCAAAATTACAGATTGACGTGTAGCAAAACCAATTAAATATTTTGGAATTAAAGGATTAGTTAAGTTTAATGCCGTTTGAATGGCTACAACTCCTCCAATGAAAAAAGATATAAAACAAACAATTCCAAGAGAGTCAATTATTAAATCATCGATTTCTTTGAAAATTAAATTTTTCATAACAGGCCATTTGGTCTGTTTATTAAAAATTTCTTTAAGCATTAAAAAATATCTTCCTATTTGGGATAAATAACGAATTAGCATCATAAGTTTTACAAATATTGGCTAAATTAAGGATTAGTTTACAGTTTACCGTTTCACTTTGCAGTTTTTTAAGTTTTAAAAAACTAGAAAAGCTTTTGTTTCATTTTTTGAAAACGGTAATTTCTAATAAATTTAGCTTGTTCCGGGGTAACTAATAAAGGGGTTTTGGCTCTTTTTGCTTTCCAAAAACCTCTAATATAATCAAAAAATAAGAAAGGCTTTTTCTTCATCATGGCCAGTTTAGCCGATGCGATTGCTGTAATCCAGAAACCGTATCCCAGCGTGAAGAAAGCTTCTCCTTGTTTATAACGTGCAGTTTTATTGTAATTTGCACCAGTTGGTTTTAAATGTTTTACATGCAGCGACTCGTCTGTAACGATTTTCCAACCGTAATATTTACAAAGCAATTCGTCTACAGTATCCCAGCCCATGGCAGGTCTTAAACCACCAATTTGCTGAAATGTTTCTTTTCTATACGCTTTCAATGCGCCTCGAATATGATCTTTATCCGTTAGGTTTTCTAAAACCCATTCGCCGTTTTTATCGATATAACAAAATCCTCCGGCCATTCCAATCTTTGAGTCAGATTCGAAATGTTTAATGATAGTTTCAAAATAGTTAGGAGGAAAAATTAAATCACCGTCGATTTTTACAATAATATCGTAATTAGAATCGAGTGTTTCAAAACCTTTCTGAAAAGCCTGAATTACTTTGCTTCCCGGTAAATGAATCGCATCAGAAGTTTTGTTTACAACAGAAATAAACGGATTTTCCTTTGCAAATCCCAATACGATTTCTTCTGTTTTATCAGTCGAATTATCATTTACAACTACAACTTTAGATGGCAAAACAGTCTGAGAAACCAAAGATTGTAAAGTCAGGCCAATTAAATCTTGCTCGTTGTGCGCGGGAATGACGATGTAATATTTCATTTTAAGAATTTTAGATTTTAGATTTTAGATTTTAGATTGTGTGGAAATCATCTAAAAATCAAAAATCAAAAATCGTTAATCTGCAATCTTAGTTCTTAACTTTTTCAGCAGCGACAATATAATATCTCGGAGTGAAATATCGTAATAAGGGTCTGAATCCAAACTTTTTTACCGGATGTGTAAATTGCAGACGATCTGTTATTTTCCATCCCGTTTTTTCTAAAAGCCAGTCTAACTGCCAATCTTCAAATTCATGGTAATGTCTGTCCCACATATCTGTTTTAGAACGATATGCCGGAGAAAACCATAAACGTAACGGAATTGAAATTAGCAATTTGTCACATTTTACGTTTTGTAAAATAGTGTATGGATTTAGCAGATGTTCGAAAATTTCAAATGCTGTAAAAACAGTATATTCTTCTGTTTGTAAAGCGGTTTGATCGTTGTCTAAATCTTCGCCTTTTGTGTTTTTTACGGTATATCCATTTTCTTCCATTATTTTTGAAAACGGATTTGGTACGCCAAAATCAAAAATGGTTTCTGATGTGCTAACGTGCTTTTGTAAAAACTCTAAGGTAAGTTTGAATCTTTTATTCGGAAACGTTTTTTCGTACATAGTTATTGCGAGGAACGAAACAAGCTCTCGTTCTTGATTTTAATTAGGTCGCAAATATACTAAAAAGTCCGCATTTTAAAATGCGGACTTTTTTTAAGTTTTCAGTATTCAGTCGCAGTTTTCAGTTGTCAAACTAATTACCGTGACTGTAAACTGCGACTGAATACTGCGACTGTAAACTGTGACTGTAAACTGTGACTGAATACTAGTATCTGTAAACAAAAGCATTAATATTCATTCCGGCTCCAACCGAAGCAAAAATAACTACATCGCCTTTGTTGATTTCGTGGTTTTCAATTTTTCCCTGAAGGATTAAATCAAATAAAGTGGGTACCGTTGCAACACTACTGTTTCCTAAATCGTGAATACTCATTGGCATAATAGCTGCAGGGGCAGTTTTATCGTATAATTTATAGAAACGTTCGATAATCGCTTCGTCCATTTTTTCGTTAGCCTGGTGAATTAAGATTTTTTTCACCTCGTCGATACCAATACCGCTTTGATCTAAACAGCTTTTCATTGCGCACGGAACATTGCTTAAAGCAAACTCGTAAATTTTGCGTCCGTACATTTTGATGTATTTAATATCCGGATCTAAATCTGGATTGTATGATTTTCCGAAGAAAAGATAATTCGCTTCATCATTAGCATAAGTAGCACTTTCGTAAGATAAAAGACCAGATTCGTCAGTTGAAGCTTCTAAGATTGAAACTCCGGCTCCATCAGAATAAATCATAGAATCACGATCGTGATCGTCAACCACTCTCGATAAAGTTTCGGCGCCAATTACCATTACTCTTTTTGCCATTCCTGATTTGATGAAGGCATTGGCTTGTAAAACTCCTTCAATCCAGCCCGGACACCCAAAAAGAATATCATAAGCCACACATTTAGGGTTTTTAATGCCTAATTTGTTTTTAACACGAGTTGCTAAACTTGGCAGGATATCCGTTTGATGTGTTCCTGTTTTTACATCACCAAAATTATGGGCGAAAATAATGTAGTCTAAAGTTTCAGCGTCGATTGCTGCGTTTGCGATTGCTTTTTCGGCTGCAAAAAAAGCTAAGTCTGATGCTGTGTATTGAGGTTCGGCATAACGACGATTTTCAATTCCTGTAATGCCTTTGAATTTTTTTATTACAACTTCATTCGGATAAGCAAATGGAGTACCATCTTCGTTTAAAAAAATATGCTTGTCAAAGTCTGTGTTTTTTACTTCTAAATTATGAATGTAACTCCCAATACCAATAATTTTTATTTTCATTTTTCCCGTAAATTATCCGATAAATTTCATGCTAAAGTATAAATAAAAATATGATAACTATCATAAAAAATACTATGCATGCATATAATTATGAAATAACGATTTTTTCAATGATATATTGTTTATCTTCTAATGATTTTTTAATTTTTCCGAGATTTCAAACGTTTGAGATTGATTCTGGAGAATATTTTTATTTCACTAAAATATTTAACAATGTTACATAAAATCAATTTTTTTTTAAGAAATGTTATAAAAAAACAAAACCCGATAACACAATCGTCATCGGGTCTGTTTTTATAGAGTAATCTAAGATTAATTTTCCATGTAAGCTTCGATAGGAGCACAGCTGCAAACTAAGTTTCTGTCACCATAAGCATCATCTACACGACGAACAGATGGCCAGAATTTATTGTCAGCAATATACTCTAATGGGTAAGCCGCTTTTTCTCTAGAATAAGGGAAATCCCAATTATCTGTAGTTAACATTGCCAATGTGTGCGGTGCATTTTTCAATACATTGTTTTTATCATCAGCAGTTGCAGCTTCAATTTCTTTTCTAATTGAAATAAGAGCATCACAAAAACGATCTAATTCAGCTAAATCTTCAGATTCTGTAGGTTCAATCATTAAAGTTCCTGCTACTGGGAAAGAAACCGTTGGAGCGTGGAAACCGTAATCCATTAAACGTTTTGCGATATCACCCACTTCAATTCCGTTTTCTTTAAATGCACGACAATCTAAAATCATTTCGTGAGCTGCTCTTCCGCATTCTCCAGTATAAAGAATTGGGTAGTGTCCTTCGAAACGCGCTTTCATATAGTTCGCATTCAAAATTGCATGCTCTGTAGCGCTTTTTAATCCGTCAGCCCCCATCATTGTAATGTAACCATAAGAGATTAAACATACTAAAGCAGATCCGTAAGGTGCAGATGAAATAGCTGTAATTGCTTGCTCACCGCCTACTTTTAAGATTGGGTTTGTTGGCAAGAAAGGAACTAATTTTTCGTTTACACAAATTGGTCCAACTCCAGGTCCACCGCCACCATGAGGAATAGCGAATGTTTTATGTAAGTTTAAGTGACAAACGTCAGCACCAATTGTAGCAGGATTTGTTAATCCAACTTGCGCGTTCATGTTTGCACCGTCCATATATACTAATCCGCCATTATCGTGGATTAATTTTGTGATTTCAATAATAGAAGATTCAAAAACTCCGTGAGTAGAAGGGTACGTTACCATTAAGCAAGATAAATCATCTTTGTGCTCAATCGCTTTTTCTCTTAAATCTTCTACGTCAATATTTCCTTCCGGAGTTGTTTTAGTAACGATGATTTTCATTCCCGCCATAGCTGCAGAAGCAGGGTTGGTTCCGTGAGCCGATGAAGGAATTAAACATACATTACGGTGACCTTCGTTTCTAGATAAATGGTAAGCACGAATCGCCATTAAACCAGCATATTCTCCCTGAGCTCCAGAATTTGGCTGTAATGTTGTTCCGGCAAATCCTGTAATTACATTTAATTGCTGCTCTAGTTTTTTAAGCATTGTGATATAACCTTCAGCTTGTTCTACTGGTGCAAATGGGTGAATGCTGTTCCAGTTTGGCATTGATAAAGGAAGCATTTCTGAAGCTGCGTTTAATTTCATCGTACAAGAACCTAAAGAAATCATCGAATGATTCAAAGATAAATCTTTACGTTCTAATTTTTTGATGTAGCGCATTAACTGACTTTCTGAATGATGATTGTTGAATACATCATGCGTTAAGAAAGAAGATGTTCTTTCTAATGAAGCAGGTAATTGACTTGCCGTTGCTAATTCAGCAACAGTGAAAGTTTCTTTTCCTAAAGCTTCAGCAAAAATCGCAATAATTTGATTGATGTCGTTGATCGAAGTTGTTTCGTTGAATGAAATAGAAATCGTATCGGCATCAGGATAGAAGAAGTTTACTTCATTTTTCTCAGCTATAGCTTTTACTTTTTGAGCATCAGCTTTAACCAAAATAGTATCAAAGTAAGCAGTGTTAGTTTGGAAAACTCCTAATTTATTTAAAGCTTCAGCAGCAGTAACCGCCGATGCGTGAACTTTATTTGCAATATATTGTAAACCTTTTGGTCCGTGGTAAACTGCGTACATTCCTGCCATAACCGCTAATAAAACCTGAGCAGTACAAATATTTGAAGTTGCTTTTTCACGTTTAATGTGCTGCTCACGAGTTCCTAAAGCCATACGTAAAGCGCGGTTTCCGTTAACATCAATAGAAACTCCAATAATACGACCCGGCATAGATCGTTTGTATTCTTCTTTAGTAGCAAAATACGCAGCGTGAGGACCACCATAACCCATTGGTACACCAAAACGTTGTGTAGTTCCAACTACTACTGCAGCTCCCATTTCTCCCGGAGAAGTTAAAGCAGCAAGTGATAAAATATCAGCAGCAAAGGCAACTTTAATTTCGTTTTCTTTTGCTTTAGCAACAAAAGCACTGTAGTCGTTTACCTGACCGTATTTCCCTGGGTATTGTAAAATAGCTCCGAAAAATTCATTAGAAAAATCAAAGTTTTCGTGGTTACCAACAACTAATTCAATCCCGATAGGAGTTGAACGTGTTTGTAATATTGATAAAGTTTGAGGTAAAATTTCTTCAGAAACGAAGAATTTGTTTGTATTGTTTTTCTTTTGATCGCGAGTACGAACGTCAAATAACAAAGCCATAGCTTCGGCAGCAGCAGTTCCTTCATCAAGTAAAGAAGCGTTTGCAATTTCCATTCCTGTTAATTCGATTACTGTAGTCTGGAAATTTAAAATGGCTTCAAGACGACCTTGAGCAATTTCTGCCTGATAAGGCGTATAAGCTGTATACCATCCTTGATTTTCGAAGATGTTTCTTTGAATTGGCGCCGGAACGATAGTAGGGTGATAACCCAAACCAATATACGATTTGAATACTTTGTTTTTCTTGCCTAATTCCTGAATATGATTTGCGAATTCGTATTCTGTCATGGCAGGATCCAAATTCAGAGGTGCTTTTAAACGAATATCATCCGGAAGGGTTTCGTAAACAAGTTGTTCGATCGATTCAACCCCAATGGTTTGTAACATGTGTTGAAGATCTGTTTCTCTTGGGCCAATGTGTCTTAAAGCAAAAGCATCTGTTTTCATTTGTAGCAGTCTATTTTTTAAAGATCAAAAGTAATATGCCGAGTGTTTTTATTCGATTTCACAAGGTTTATTACAATTTATAGTAAATGTGTTGTTTTTTTGTGGCGCAAAATTAAGTATTATTAATAATTTAATGGGTATTTTTAACTTCAATTTTTATCAAATTTCTAACTAAAGAGTTGATTTGTTACCAATTGATTAGATTTGAGGCATGAAACTTCTAAAACAAATTTTCGATTTTTATTTAAACAGCAGCATTCACGTGGCTTTATCGTGTTATGCTTTGGTCCGAATTACGTTTTACTTCTTTCATATTCAATATGATGAACCCATGACCTTATTTGTTTTTTTTGGAACAATTGTAGGATATAATTTCGTAAAGTACGATGCCTTGGTTCGCGTCAAGAAAAAAACAATAGGAAATCAGCTCAAAATTATAGCAGTTTTTAGTTTCATTTCGCTGCTTTTGGTAGGGTATTATTTTTTCCATTTAAAACGAATTACACAAATTGTTTCCGTAGTAATATTTGCCATAACGGCGCTTTATACTTTACCGTTTTTTCCAAACAGAAAAAATGCCCGAAACTGGGCAGGAGTAAAAATTTATATTGTCGCACTTTGCTGGGTTGGAGCGACTTTGGTTTTGCCTTATATAAATGCCGAAATTCCTTTTACGAGCAACTTTTTTATAAAATGCATGCAGCGTTTTGTTCTGGTTTTTGTGCTGATTTTGGTTTTCGAAATTCTGGATTTGGCCAACGACGATCCGCATTTGCAAACCGTTCCGCAGACTATTGGTGTAAAACGAACTAAGATTTTAGGATTTTCGCTTTTAGTTCCGTTTTGGGTTTTAGGAATTTTAACCTTTACACTTCATGATCTTATCATTAACCTCATTATGGTATTAACCTTAATGTTGTTTATTTTCTTTGCCAACACCAATCGTTCCAGATATTATACTTCTTTCTGGGTCGAAGCCGTACCTATTTTTTGGTGGTTAATGATTGTATTTTCTAAATAATATTATTTTGGGCGTGTTTCGCCGCGGCGAATCGGGCTTTCGGCTAAATCTTTTATTCCGCTCCGCTGCATAAAAGGATACCGCCTCAATCCCTCACGCAAACCGTAAAATGAGAAAATTCATTTTCAAAAGAAGATTTATTAATTTTTTTAAGTTGCCTCCAGCTTTAGCTGAAGGTAAAAAGAAGTATTGAATAAGGCTTTAGCCGAAAGATAAAGTTTGGCTAAAGCTTCCAACATTTGAACACATTTCACCTCCAGCTAAAGCTGGAGGCAATTGAAACTACTATTTTAAAATCTGACTAATCTGCTCCCGATAGCTATCAGGACTGCGAGAAACAAATTTAAAACAAAAACTATTTTATTTTTTGTTCTGCCAAAGCTTTGTTCAGATCAGCTTTTGCTTCATTTAGTTTTTTTCTTTTTTTATCGATTTTTTCTTTGCTTTCATTGTCTTTAATAGCTTCATTCAAATCGGCTGTTCTTTCATTTACTTTTTGCTGTTTCTCCCTAACCTTTTTGTCAAGATCTTTATTGACAGTTTTGGTAGTGCAATTTCTCTTAGTCTGTGTAATAGCATCTTCAACTCCCTTTATCTGGTTTTGATTTCCGGCTTTTTTCGCTGCCGCTAACTTGATGTTTAATTCACATAGTTTTCTTTCGCATCCTTTTAATCCTGTACAATTGCTTTGAGCAAATCCAATAAAAGAGATAACAAAAAGAGCAGTGGTTAATATTGTTTTTAATTCCATAAGACTATTTTTTTGATTTGTAATTTAATCTACAATAAAGACTAGTATTTTATAAAAGTAAGAAATTTATATTAATTGACTTTTTCTGAAACTTCTTTTAAGACTTTATTTCTCTCTAAAAGGAAATTAGTGAGGTGTTTTTTTAGGAATAAAACATCAAATAACCTTCCGAAAATTGAAAACGGAGTTTCATATTGTAGTTTATCTTTCATGATTGTGATTCCGTTTTCTTCTTCAAAAAAATGTTCATGCCTAAACGATTTGAATTTACCTTGTTCCATTTCATCTACAAAATAATCATAGAGACTCATTGCCGTAATTCGGCTTTTGTGCGTGAGATAAAATCCAAAATGTTTTCCA
>Ga0157370_10002729_pt1 | contig 21126 bp, 19 predicted proteins | sample C35metaG_FD_113463 | JGI IMG/M metagenome (GOLD analysis project Ga0157370, IMG submission 113463) | Corn rhizosphere microbial communities from Kellogg Biological Station, Michigan, USA - C3-5 metaG | ecosystem: Host-associated > Plants > Roots > Rhizosphere > Soil | place: USA: Michigan...
CCCACCGTGAAGTCGACGTCGCCCGGCAGCGGCGCGAGGTTGCGTGCCTCGATCGCCAGATACTCCGCCAGCGTGCCGTCGCGATACCAGTCCGCGAGGCCGAACACCCGCTGTCCCACCGACAGCCCAGCCGTGCCATAGCCGAGCGCGGTCACCACGCCAGCCAATTCGTGTCCGGGAATCGTCGGTGTCCGGTCGCGGTCGAGGCGATCGGTCCAGGTCGAGGGCCACGTCAACTCGGTTCCGACGAATCCCGACGCATGGATCCGGACGACGACGTCGTTGATCGCCGCTTGCGGCTCGGGCCGCTGCGCCAGTTTCATCCCGGCCGTTCCCGCGGCCTGGTCCGTTACCACGATTGCCTTCATCGCCATTGTCTCCTCCGTGACTTGTCTCTTTGGTGGAAATGTCGTCGGGATGGAAAGCCCGTTCGATATTTAAGGAATCCCTGATCAACGTCCCTCATCGTCGCCCGGCGCGTAGCGCCGCCTTTTCTTTCGCGCAGGCCGGGATTCCTTCCCGTACTGGATACCGGCCCACGCCGGTATGACGAGCAAAATCAGGGTTTCCTTAATGCGAAGGGCCATGGATGCTTTCCTGAAGCACCGCCGGATCATCGGAGGCAAAGTCGGTTTTCTGCCGGATCCGCTTGCGGTATGCCGTGGGGTCTTCACCGTAGCGTTCGCGGAATCGCGAACTGAAGTGGCTGCGGCTGGCGAAGCCCACGGCTGTCGCGATCGATGTGATCGAACCCTCGCTCGCCGTAATGAGGTCGCGTGCCTTGGCAAGGCGCGCACGCGTCACGAATTCGATCGGCGTCGTGCCCGTGGTTTCCACGAAAGCCTTGGCGAAGGCGGAACGACTCATGCCCGCGGCGCTGGCCAACGACGCCACGGTGTGCGCGGCTGATGGCTGCGAAAGGATGGCGATGGCCGATCGGCCCACCCCGGGCTTCAGGAGGATCGATGGCGAGCTACCAGGTTGTTGCAGTTGATCGAGGTCGTGACGAAGCAGTTCCACCAGACACGCCTTCATCAGAGTGTTCGCGAGAACCTGGGAACCGGCCGTGCGGAATCGGCTCTCGTCGAGCATGGTTTCGAATGCGCTTCTGACAAAAGCGTCGTTGTCCGGCTTGGCGCTTATGGGCCGGACGAGTCCATCGAAGGCATCGAAATCCGTGGCAAAGCCGATCTGGATCCGGCCGCACAGCACCCGGATCTCATGTTCTGCTCCAACGAACGCATCGAGGTACATGAGGTTGTGAAGCCCCTTGTGGAGGGCTTCTTCGGCACCGAATGTCCGATTGACCGAATCCTGGCCCGACAGCGTGCGCGCCAGGTTCTTGGGCAACAGGATGATGCTGCCCGCCGGCGACACCAGCGGTTCACAGCCTTCGACGGAAAGATGCAACGTGCCCTTGAGCACGTACATGATCTTCAGGTCGGAAATGGCCGGGATGACGAGCGCCGCATCCCGGGCGATCCGGCATATCGCCAACGCCTCGACACGAACGTTCATGGAATCGAGAATGCGTTCCGCCAGCGATGCGAGCGAGCGAGGAGGGCCCGACGCGATGGGATCGCGTCGAAACAAACTATCGAAATCGGAACTTTTCATGGCAGCGCGATCGTGTGAGTCCATTCTGTTGTGACGAAGGCGGTGAGGCAACCGGCCCGATTGCACATGCGTGCGGCACGGTCCAGATGTCGTGCCCCATCGTCCAAATTTGCGTGCAAGCGGCCCGAATGGCTGGTAGCGGGCGGTGCCGGCGAGCACACTGTCGATGTCTTTTCATCGGTACGAAAACGCCAGGAAAGATCGCCAGTGCAATCGGCAAGTGTCGCTCTTGGAAACGGAGGAGGCGAGTCGAATGAAGATCAATCGTTATGTGCACGTCGCGTTGCTTGCCGTAGCGGCAACGGCGTTGTCGTCGGTGCTCGTATTCGCTGCATCCAGCCGATCCATGGCAACGGGCGCCACCCCGGGGTCGATGCCTCCCGTCGATGCGAAAGGTCATTTGCACGTTCCGTCGAATTACCGTCAGGCCTACGAATATCTTGGATCCTGGGCAATCGCTGCCGATAAGGGTTCGGGATCGAAACAGATCCACGAAGTCTACGCTTCGCCGGGGACGATTGCGGCTTATCGGAAGACCGGAAAATTTCCCAACGGCACCACGCTCATCAAGGAAGTTTTCGCAACACAGACGTCCCCGATGACAACCGGAACGGTCAGCCGCGTCGGCAAGCTCCAGGGCTGGTTCGTGATGGTGAGGGATGACAAAAACGACCATCCCGGCAATCCACTATGGGCGCACGGCTGGGGTTGGTCCTGGTTCGACGCGGGCAAGCCAAACAAGACGACCTCGACGAGCTTCGAAGCGAACTGCCAGGCCTGTCATACCCCTGCGCGCAAGACCGACTGGGTCTATACCCAAGGTTATGCGCCGCTCAGGCGAAACGGGGACTGAAGCAATCAAGTAGGGTCGCAATGACCTGCCTGCATGGACGACATGGATGGCGGGTTGCCCTGCTGCAAGTTCCCGCACGGCGCGTCCGAACCGGAGCAAACAAGCGCAAGGTAATCTTCGCAGCATGCGTTCGCCGCTACGCGAGTTCGTTCCCGACCAGGTTTGGCTGAAGGAATATTCCGTCCGTTCCAACTTATGGCGTCGAGGGCATCGCGGCGAAGCCCGACCTGCGCTTCGATGCGCTGATCGACAACCAGCCGCCCGCTCTGGGCCGGGCAGATGGATCAGTTGCTCATCGGCAATCGCGTGATGCGCGAGGTGGACTTCCTGCATCGGGCCAGCCGCACGCTGGTGGTCACGGACCTCATCGAAAACTTCCAGGATGCGACGCCGGGTACGAATCGCGTGCTGCGCGCCACGATCAAGTTGCTCGGCATGTGGGGGAATCCGAATCCGGCGCCGGAGTTGCGCTGGTTCACGCTGCGTCGCAAGGCCGCCCGCGAGGCGCTTGAAACCATGCTCTCGTGGGACTTGGACAGGATCGTACTTGCACACAGCGAACCGATCCCGCACGAGCCGAAGGTCGCCATCCGAAAGGCTTGGCGCTGGCTGTTGGGGTGAAGCCGGCAAAACGACCTTCGTCTCAATTCGGGCGCGGTTGGCATCAATCCTGCACGCATGGAAAGAGCCACGCCGAACCCAAATGAAGACCGCAACACTTCCCCCGCTCACCGAGGTGCTCGACCTCATGCCCGATGCGGTGTGCGTTGTCGATCCGGAGGGGCGGCTGCTGTTCGTCAACGCGAGCTTCCAGCGCATCTTCGGCTATGCGCCCGAAGAGGTGCTGGGCAGGCAGATCTTCAGCCTAGTCCACCCGGATGACCTCGAGGCGACGACCGAGCAGGCCGAACGGGTGACGGCGGGGGAGCTGCAGCGCCACTTCCGCAACCGCTATGTCCACAAGGATGGACATACCGTGGATATCCAATGGTCGGCGCGCTGGTTGCCGGAGCATCGCGTGCGGATCGGGGTCGGCCACGAGGTGAGCGAGCTTCGGCGCGCCGAACTCGAGCTCGAACACCGCGCCAACCACGACGCGTTGACCGGCCTTGTCAACCGGCATCGCTTGCAAGTGGAACTGCAAGCCGCGATCGATCGTGCGGCCGATGAGGGTGGCGGGCTTGCGCTTTTGTATATCGACCTCGACGGCTTCAAGCACGTCAATGATCGTGCCGGCCATGCGGTTGGCGACAGCTTGTTGCGCGAGATTGCCGGGCGCATGCAGCGGGGCGTCCGGCAAAACGACCTGGTCGCACGCGTCGGCGGTGACGAGTTCGTGGTGCTGCTGCCCGATTGCCGCGACGTGCAGGCCGCGCGGGAAATTGCCGACAGCCTGCGGACGCGCCTTGTGGCGCCGTGCCGACTGCCGGAAGGGTTGTTTCAACTGGACGCGAGCATCGGCGTGGCCACGTTTCCCGCCGACGGCGCCGATGCGGAAGCTTTGCTGATGCACGCCGATCGGACGATGTACGCCGCCAAACATGGGGGTCGCACCGGTGTCGAAAGGATTGTCGTCGAGAAATTGAAAATAGCCGGCGGGAAGGCGTGATTGATGAAGAGTTGCCGCCGAACTGACGGACGAATCTGCGGCGCGCGGATCGCCACGCTCCACCAACACGCCATTTGGGTGCCCGGCCAACACCAAGTTACCCCTTACTGCCATGCCGCAATCCGCTCGATCCGTGCAACCTTCTTGCCGAGCGCACGGTGGGCTTCTTCGAGGTCGTAGTCCGCTTGCAGGCCCAGCCAGAAGCGCTCGCTGGTGCCGAGCGCGGCGGCAAGGCGTACGGCAGTGTCGGCGCTGACGCCACGCTTGCCCAGCACGATTTCATTGATGCGACGCGGCGGCACGCCCGCGGCCCGGGCGAGAGCGTTCTGGCTGATACCGAGTGATGCGAGAAATTCTTCAAGCAGCACTTCCCCGGGGTGGATGTTGGGCAGGCTTTTCATGGCGTTCTCTATATGCAGTGGTAATCGACTATTCCCACTTCGAGCGCATCGCCATTCTTCCATTGGAAGCAAATGCGCCATTGACTGTTGATGCGCATGCTGTGTTGCCCTTTGCGGTCGCCTTTCAAGACTTCGAACCGATTTGCGGGTGGAATCCGCAGATCGTCCATGGTCGCGGCGTTGTTGAGCATACGCAGCTTGCGACGTGCGACCTGTTGGATGTCCGTCGGCAACCGTCTGGATGGCGAGCCGTGCCAGATCTTCCCGGCTTCCTTGTCGGTGAATCCCCGAATCATGGGACGGCTATAACGGAATGCGTCATGTAACGCAAAGCGTTACGGAGACGCCGGGTCTGGTTGCACTTCCCATTTGTGCACCGATATCTGGCCCGAAAAGGCCCCGGATTCAGTGCAACAATTTCAGGTGCCGCAGCTTGGCCGCGTAGATGGCGCGCGATTCCGCCGTGGTGCTGTTCTGCTCCGCCAGTTCCAGTTGCTGGCGTGCACGCCGCATGTCGCCGAGGCGCGACGCGGCTATCGCCAACTCGAAGTGCGATTGAACATCGTAGGGCCGCTGCGCGAGCGACTTCTCGAACAGCCGCGCTGCTTCCTCGAACCGGCCTGCCTGCATCGCCTTCACTCCGCGATCATAGAAATAGAACGGCGAGCGGCGCTGGATCTGGGTCAGCCTTTTTTCCAGTACCCGTGCTTCTGCAGTGCGGCCTTCCGCCACGAGGATCCCCGACAGGTTGGACATCGCCGAGACGTTGTCGGGCTCACGTCGCAGTGCGTAACGCATGGCGCGCTCGGCTGGCGCGAGATGATTCCGCTTGAGATAGATGACGCCGAGGGTGTTGGCGGCATTCGCGAATCCGGGATCGGCCTCGAGCGCTGCGCGAGCGAACCAGTAGGCGCGATCGACGTCGCCGCCGACCATCACCTCGGCCGCGCGGTTGTTCATGTACATCGCGACGACGGTTCGCTCCGGGATCGGCCGGGACACTGCGCCTTCCAACTGTCGTGGCGGCAGAAAATCCACGATCATCGGTGTTCCGCCCTGGTGAACCCTGACGGTCGCGCTGCGCGGGCCAAGCACCAGATTCACGTGCTCGCTGAGGATGGAAAATCCGGCATCGCGCGACCAGGTGTCGAAGTCATACACCTGCTGATAGGTCACTCCGATGTCGAGTTGCTTGGCGAAGGCAGCCGCCATGATCACCAGCGACAGGCAATTTCCCTCGCGCGCCGCGAACGTTTGCGACGCGGTACGGGTCATCTCCGAGTCGTAATCGATCAGGAGTTTGCCGCGCATCGCGTCGAGGAGGGCCAGTCGCGGATCCATGTGACGGGCTTGCGGGACGATTTCCTCGTCAAGGAAGCGCCGCATCGAAGTATCGACGGCAAAAATCACCCGGCTGTCGACCGGCTTGGCCGGAGGCTTGAACAGTGCGTCGTGGAACAGCGGCTTGACGTCGCTGGTTCTGGCGGTAGGCATGTCCGCACAACCTGCCGACGACGCAGCCAACAGGATTGCACCGACCCGCAGCAGCAAGATGAAGGTTTTCACCTTCGCCTCCGCAGCGGGCCTGTATCCGCGTGGCGGCCATTCGATGGCCTGCTGCAGGCGCACTATACACCCGGTCTGGCTGCGCAAAAGATGAAAAAAAGGTCAGGGGATGCTCTTGCGGATTTGGCGGGCATGGTTCGGACTTGATGACCTTCGTTCCATGGTCGTGTTGGCTCGCAGGGCGCGGCCGAAAGTCGACAAGCTGTCCGAAAAATTTTGTCCTCGAGCTGCAAGTAGTGGGTGCACAACCCGCACAAGACGAGCCGGACCCGTCCGGTCATTCGAACGACCCTGTCCGCACCTCGCCTTCGCGGATATAGCGATTGACCAGCACGCCGCTGGACGTGGCCTTCGACGCTTCGAGTCGGAACGCGGATGCCTGCGCACGATCGTCGAACAGGCGCTTGCCGCCGCCGAGCAGGATCGGGTAGACCAGCAGGCGCAGCTCGTCGACGAGATCCGTGGCCAGCAACTGGTGCACCAGGTCGCTGCTGCCCTGGGTGACGAGGCTGGGTCCATCGCCGCGCTTGAGCTCGCGTACCGCGGTGGCGACGTCCGTTCCCAGCGCGTGGCTGTTGCGCCATTCGAGGGTGTCGGGATGGTGGGTGGCAACGTGCTTGGTGGTGCCGTTGAACAGGTCGGCGATGCCCCGGTGCGGCGCGTCTTCCGCGACGTGCGGCCAGTACGAAGCGAAGATGTCGTAGGTGCGGCGTCCAAGCAGCAGTTCGAACGGACCCTCGAACACGCCGCCCATGACTTCGTCGGACTCGTCGGCATAGGGCCAGACCCAACCGCCGTATGCGAAACCGCCGCTGGTGTCTTCCTGCGGACCGCCGGGCGCCTGTATCACGCCGTCGAGACTGATGAATGCGGGAACGATGAGCTTGCGCATGTCGGTGCTCCTGTGTGATCGATGTGTCCGGCTGTCACTGTGACGATCGAGGGATGGCGGGATCGACAATGGACAGACCACAGCCGCATGGATCGGACCCGTTTGCGGAAAACTTGAGTGATCGTTCTCCCGGCCGATAATGCCTGTGTACCGTCTTGCCAGCGACAACTCCGTCCGGAAACCGGTATCCGGTTAGACTCGCCCGCGATCTCCACAGGTCTCCAGGATGCAAGCGCAAGACCCCGACGAACGTTATGTCCGCACCGCGGTGATGATCCTGCTGGTGTTGACCCTATTCGCCGGCCTTTGTGCCACCGCGATCCATTGGCTCGCGCCCATCCCCCGCATGATGGACCTGATCATTCCTCCCGCCATGTGCGTACTGAATGCTGGTCTGATCATCGCCTTGATACGGCGGCCCGATTGGGCGCTCGCGATCGCCCGGATCCTCCTGCTGGCCGCGGGCCTCGCGATTGCCGCTCCAGCATGGTTCTACACCCTGCAGGCGACCTTTACGCCAGGTGTGCAGCTGATTGCGATCCTGCCGCCGGTGTCTTCGTTGTTCGTGGTGTTCCTGCTGATGCTGATGATCTTCATCCCCGGCCGCTTGGCTTTTTACATGGCCGCGCTGAGCTGGGTGCTGATCGCGCTGCCGGTAGTGGTCTACCTGCTGCTGCATCGCCAGGAAATGTGGGCGCCGCGGGGTAGGGACCTGCTGATGGCGTATGGACCGGCCAGCATCATGGTCGTCGTGCTGTTGCCCGTGCAGCGGGCAATGATCGGCAAGATCAGGCGGTTGTCCTCGGAACGGAACCGGATGGAAGTCATGCTCCGTCGGGATCCGTTGACGGGCGTCCAGAGCCGGCTTTTTGGCGAGGGGATGTTGCGCGAAACACTGCGCGAACAAACCCCTGCCGGCGTGATCATGCTGGACCTGGACGGCTTCAAGGCGATCAACGATACGCACGGCCATCCGACGGGCGACAAGGTGCTGCAGGCGGTCGCCCATGGCTGCCAGGGACTGCTGCGCGCGGGCAAAAGCATCTCGCGCTGGGGCGGCGAAGAATTCCTGGTGATCGTGCCGAATGTCGACGCGTCCGGATTGCACGCGGTGGCGGAGCGTTTGCGAAAAGCGATCGCCGACCTGCCCGTTGCACCGGTCGAGCAGGTGACCGCGTCGTTCGGGACCACGATGATCCACTCCGGGGACAATCCGGAAACCGTTTTGCAACGCGCGGATCAGGCGCTTTACCGCGCCAAGGAGCAGGGCGGCAATCGGGTGGTGGCTGCCGCCGCAACGAACGAGACAAGTCCGGCACCGGGCGCGCTTTCGTTCAGTTGACGCGTGCTTTGTCGCAGGGTTGCGGGGCACCGCTTGGCGCTGCGTCGGCAGGCCAGGTCGCTGCGGTCAGCGCCACCACCTTGCCTTGGCCCTGGAAGGACGTTGCCGAGTGGCCCAACTGCAATAGATATGCGCCGGTCGGTCGCTGCCAGTGCTGACTGCGGCTGTCGAAATTGACCAGCAGGCGCGGATCGGCGGTGACTGTCAGGTGTGTGGACTGACCAGGTTTCAGGCGGATCCGGCACCAGCCCGCCAGTCGCCGCACTTCGCTAGGGCCGGGCAGTGTCACATAGAGCTGCGGTATGTCGACGCCTTCGCGTGGGCCGCGGTTGGTGACGGTGAACGATGCGGTGACGCGGCCGTGTTCGGCATGCGATTCGAAGCGGTTGTATTCGAAGTGCGTGTAGGTGAGGCCATGGCCGAACGGGAACAGCGGTTCGAGGTGCTTGCGCTGGTACCAGCGGTAACCCACGTCGGCGCCTTCGATGTTGTAGTCGACGTCTTCGGCCGGTTTGCCATGCGGCGGCAGGCCAATAGCGGCAAGACCCGCGCCCGGAATCGTCGGGCGCGGCAATTGCGAATCGTCGCGCGGCCAGCTCACCGGCAGGCGGCCCGATGGATCGACTTCGCCGTACAGCAGCTGTGCGATGGCTTCGCCACCGGCTGCACCCGGATACCACGCTTCCAGCACCGCGCCGACATGATCAAGCCACGGCATCGCGACTGGACCGTTGGTTTCCAGCACGACGATGGTGTGCGGGTTCGCCTTCGCCACGGCTTGGACCAGTGCATCCTGGTTGCCCGGCAGGGCGAGGGTCGGCAGGTCGAAACTTTCCCCCGCCCACTGTTCGATGAACACCACCGCGACATCCGAGTGTGCGGCCAACCGTGCGGCGGCGGCGATGTCCTTGCCGTCGGCGTAGTTCACCTTGCCGTGCGCGCGCCGTTCGATCGCGGCCAGCGGTGCGGAAGGTTGATAGATGCGCGGCCCCGGCCAGTTCGTGGGCGGAACACCGGGCACCGCGTTGCCCTGGGGCGACTGGACGGCCGAGGAACCGCCGCCGGTCAGCACGCCCTTGTCGGCATGGCCGCCGATTATCGCCACGGACTGCGCGGCGGACAGTGGTAGCAACGAATTTTCGTTACGCAGCAGCACCGCGCCGGCTTCCTCGACGCGCTGCGCCACTTTGCGGTCGGCGTCGAAATCGATGGGCGCCGGTTTGGCGGGATGGTCGATCACGCCGGCCGCGAACAGGCTGCGCAGGATGCGTCGCGCCATGTCGTCGATGCGCGATTGCGGCACCTCGCCGGATGCCACCGCGGCGCGCAGCGGCTTGTCGAAGTACACCTGCTTGTCGAAGGCCGCGGCGGCCGATTCCTGGTCCAGTCCGGCCAGCGCGGATTTCGCGGAGCTGTGCACGGCGCCCCAATCCGACATCACGTACCCACGATAGTGCCAGTCGCGCTTCAGCACCCGGTCGAGCAGCCAGTCGTTCTCGCAGGCGTACACCGCATTGATGCGGTTGTAGGAACACATCACCGAGCCGGGATGCCCGGTCTCGATCGCGATCTCGAAGGCGAGCAGGTCCGACTCGCGCGCGGCGGCGCGATCGATGTTTGCGCTCAGCGTGTTGCGGGCGGTTTCCAGATCGTTGAGCGCGAAGTGCTTGATGGTGGAAACGACATGCTGGCTCTGGATGCCGGCGATGGCGTTGCCGACGATCAGGCCGGCCAGCAGCGGGTCTTCGCCCGCGTATTCGAAATTGCGGCCGTTCCGCGGATCGCGCACCAGATCCGCACCGCCGGCCAGCATCACGTTGAAGCCGCGGCGATGCACTTCGCTGCCGATCATCGCGCCGCCTTCGTAGGCGAGCGCCGGATCGAAACTGGCCGCGGTCGCCAGGCCCGAGGGCAGGGCGGTGGCGCCAGCGTCGAGCGGCTTGGCGACGCCGAGGCCCGCGTCGCTTTCCTGGATGGCGGGCAGGCCAAGTCGCGCGATGGCCGGTTGGTAGCCGGCCGAACCCAGCGCGCCCGGAGGTCTCGGATGGCTGTCGCCGAATTCGGTGCGTAGCAAACGGAACTTTTCGTCCTGTGTCATTGCCTTCAACACCAGCGCGGCGCGCTGGTCGGGCGACAGGCGGGAATTCATCCATGGGCGCGCATTGTCATCGTGTCTCGGGATCTTCATTTCGTGCTTCACGGTGCTTTGCGTCAGGCTGACCGCATCGTGACCCGGCGGGGTTGCCGCGAAGGGTGCAGCGAATGACAGGCAGGCGAGTAAGGCGAGTGCCGCGACCACGGTCTTGACGAAGGAAAGCGCTTTCATTTTCATTCGATCGTGTAGTCCCAACGTCGTCGCATCGGGAAACCTTAGAGCATTTTTTGGTTTGCTTGATAACAGGTGCTACATTCGCAGGGCGGAGCGCATCAATTCGAAACAAATCGGTGCCGCCATCCCGGCCATGGGAGGCAAAGACACGGGATCCCGGCCTGCGCCGGGATGACGATCAAGGGAAAGCGCCTCGATGCCGCAGTCGTCGATTCGCGCGGGGCTATCATGGTCGGATGACTGTGTGGGCGGTGTCGATTCGTACGTGTGTCGTTCGTAGGGTTGATGTAGTGCCTGTCTGGCACTGCGCCGACGAGGAGACGCGGAGATGAAGAAAATGAAGTTGTACGGCCAGGCGCCGTCACGCGCCTTGCGCGTGCTCTGGCTCTTGAATGAGCTGGGAATCGATTACGAGCAGGTTCTGATAGATCCCGACAGCGAAGAAGCCCGATCGCCGGAGTTTCGCGCACTCAATCCGACCGGGAAGGTGCCGGTACTGGTCGACAGGGACATGGTGCTGACGGAGTCGGCGGCGATCCAGCTTTACCTCGCGGAGAAGTTTCCGGCGAGCGGGTTGATTCCCGGAGACATCGTGGAGCGCGCGCAGATGTACCGCTGGATCTTCTTCCTGGTCACGGAGATCGAGCAGCCGCTCTGGCGGATCGCACGCAACACGGTGATCTACCCGGAAGAACAGAGGATCCCGGCTGACATCGAGATCGCAACCCGGGAGTGCAAGGAGATGGTGGCGGTGCTGGAAAAGCATATGCAGGGGCGGAAATACCTGGTCGGCGACCGCTTGAGCGTGGCGGATCTCAACGCCGCCTACACCCTCGACTGGGCGGGGTTTGCAGACATGCTGGGCGAGGCGCCCGCGCTGCGTGCTTATGTGGAAAGAATGTACGCGCGACCGAAAGCGCCGCCGACGATCGAGGCTGCATTCGCCGCGCTGCAGGGGGGCGGTTGAAGGGAATGCGCGTAACCCAGCAGGTGCCAGTGTGCGCCGGTAGCCGGTCGGGCCACTCCCGGTTCGACGAGGCTTGCGGGATGATGAGCAATCCCGGTTGTCCTAAGGCACCGGTTCCGGCAGCGGCTTTTCCCCGGCAAGCTCCGCAACCGTCTGCATGATGTTTGTTTGTGCAAAGTGCTCGAAGTAGTTCCACGTGCCGTAGGTGCGCTGCAACTGGCTCAGCACATCCTGTTGCAGCGCTGTTCCGGTCTCGCCCTCGTTCTGCGCCGTCGCGATCGCCTGCCGCAACGCAAACAGATAGCCGCGGAATGCGCGTACATCTGCAGCCTTGCCGATTGCACCGTGACCCGGCACGAAAGTGGCGGCCGGGTAGTCCCTGAGTAACACCGCGTTGGTGTGGATCTGGGCGCGGGTGTTCGCATCGATCAGGTTCGGCAGGCTGTGATCCCAGAACAGGTCGCCGGTGAACACCACCTCCGCATCGGGCACGACCACGATCGAATCGCCACCGGTATGTCCGGGGAGCACGCGCACCACGACCTTGCGATTGCCGAGATACACCTCGATCCCGTGTCGGTAGGTGACGCTGGGCAGCACGTACGATTGCACCATCCTGCGCTGCGCGGACGTGATCTTGTCGCCGAAAAATTTCAGGTTGTCGGTCCGTTCCCATGCGCGCACGTTGCGTTGCGCCATGATCACGGCACCCGCAGCCTGATAGACGCCGTTCCCCGCGACATGATCGAGGTGGTAATGGGTATTGACGAGGTAACGCACCGGCAATCGCGTCTTCTGGTGGATGGCTTTCAACAGCGCCTGGGCGGCGGCCGGGTCCTCGAAACTGTCCACGACCAGCACGCCGTCGTCGCCGACGATGAAGCCGGAGTTGCTGCCGGCGTGATTGCCGGCTACGGCGATTGCAGCCCAGACGCCTTTGCCGATTTCGTGCAGCGTAAAGAATGGCTTCGTGTCCGCCGCGCTGGCGGCGCCGCACGTCAGGGCCAGAGCGAGCAGCGGCAATAGCTTCCGTAAACGCAGCATGGCGTCACCTCATCACGATCGATTTGGACGGGCACCATGCACGAAGCGCAGGCCCAGAAACACAATGGATCCCGGTTGCTCCGGGATGACGATCAAAAGCAAGGTGTCCCGATAACGCGGTCGTCGATCTTCACGACGCTATCATGGTTCGGATGCCTGTGTGGCGTGCGTGGCAGCGACGCCGCATTTTCACGGCAACAGGAGCGCGCAAGATGAAGCACGAAGAGGTCACCGTCCGCACCCATGACGGGCAATGCCCTGTGCACGTCTTCACACCCGATGGCGTGGGTCCTTGGCCGGCGGTGATCGTGTACATGGATGCGTTCGGCATCCGCCCCGCGTTGCTGCAGATCGGGGAGCGCATCGCCGGTGGTGGCTACATGGCGCTGGTGCCGGACCTGCTCTATCGCTACGGCGCGTATGGTCCGCTGGATCCGAAGGAAGCGTTCGCCGGCGATGTCCGTGCCGTGGTCGGACCGCTCACGGCAACCACGGACAACGGCAAGGCCGCGCAGGATACCGAGGCGTTGCTGGCCTATCTCGATTCGCGCAACGACGTGACCGGCGGCAAGATCGGCACCGTCGGGTTCTGCATGGGCGGCGGCATGGCCATCACCGCTGCAGGAATTTATCCGGAACACGTGGCGGCCGCCGTCAGCTTCCATGGCAGCCGCCTGGCTACCGACGATCCGAAAAGCCCGCACTTGCTGGCACCGAAGATCCGCGCGGAGCTGTACGTTGCGGTTGCCGACAATGATCGCAGTTGCCCACCGGAAATGGTTGAGCACTTCAAGCAGGCGCTGGATGACGCGGGCGTGCGTTATCGCTGCGAGGTGTATCGCGGCGCTTCGCACGGCTGGATGAAGCCCGACTTTCCCGTTTACGACAAGGCGGCAGCGGAACGCGGTTGGTCCGAAATGCTCGCGCTGTTCGACCGTGCGCTGAAATAACCGGGAGCCCGAGGACCGCGATTGTGGAACGTTGCCGCGCTCGATGAGCGTCGCACGCTGCAAGGCGTGCAGCGGTCAGCCGTGGTTCATGGCCGCCGGCCTATGCCAACCCTGATGAAGGAGATCAGGGTCCAGGCTGGACAGGGCAGGGCAACGCAAGGACGCCGCGGAATGTTGCGCGTGCTGCTCGGTCTTATCGGGATCGCCGTGCTGCTGGCGCTCGCAGGTTGCGGGACCAACGCGACCTTGCCGATCAGGACGCAAACCGGTTCGGATCCGCGATTGCCACCGCCGGATGCCGAGATGATCCCGACCGTGAACATCGCGCCGGCCGAAGGTTGGACGGATGGCGCCAAACCGCAAGCGGCGCCGGGTTTCGAGGTCAATGCGTTCGCGCGCGGTCTCGACCATCCGCGGTGGCTGTACGTGCTGCCGAACGGCGACGTGCTGGTTGCCGAGAGCAATGCCCCGGCCGAAGCGCAAGGCCTGGGCGGTTTGAAGGGCTGGGTGATGAAGCGCGCGGGCGCCGGCGTGCCGAGTCCCGACCGCATCGTGCTGTTGCGCGACAGCAATGGGGATGGTGTCGCGGACGTTCGCAGCGTATTTCTGGATCACCTGCACTCGCCGTTCGGCATGACATTGCTGGACGGCTCCCTGTATGTCGCCGACACCGACGCGCTGCTGCGCTTCCCGTATCGCGAGGGCGAAACGTCGATCACGGCACGCGCGGAGAAGGTGACCGACCTGCCCGCGGGTCCGATCAATTACCACTGGACGAAGAACGTCGTGGCGGGTCCGAACGGGAGCGAGCTGTACGTCTCGGTCGGCTCCAACAGCAATGTCGGCAACCACGGCATGGCGGTGGAACATGGCCGCGCCCGCATCATTGAGGTCGATCCCGCAACGGGCGACAAACGCATGTTCGCGTTCGGCATGCGCAATCCCGTCGGCATGGCCGTGCAACCGGGAACCGGCGCGCTGTGGGCCGTCGTCAACGAGCGCGACGAACTGGGCGGGGATCTGGTGCCCGATTACCTGACACGGGTGACGCCGGGCGGCTTTTACGGCTGGCCGTACAGTTATTTCGGCCAGCACGTGGATCCCAGGGTAAAGCCGCAGCGCCCGGACCTTGTGGCGCGCGCGATCGTTCCCGATTACGCGCTCGGCTCGCACGTGGCGGCGCTGGGACTCGTGCTTTACAGCGGCGATCTTTTCCCGGCGCGTTATCGCGGTGGTGCGTTCATCGGCGAGCACGGATCGTGGAACCGGCGGCCGCGCAGCGGCTACAAGGTCGTCTTCGTCCCCTTCGCTGACGGCAAGCCGGCCGGCCCGCCGGAAGACTTTCTTTCAGGATTCGTCGGCGGTGCGGATGGCAAGGCCCTCGGGCGCCCGGTCGGCGTCGCAATGGATCACGCCGGTGCGCTGCTGGTCGCCGACGACGTCGGCAACATCATCTGGCGCATCACGCCTGCAACGGAAGCGAACGAAGATCATTAAGGTCGGTGAGTTGTCCCCGTCCCTTTTTGTCCGTTCCCTGCGAGCAGCCCGCGAACCCGGCGAGCGATGCCGCCGACCCGGCTGCGCATCCGCGCATTCAGGCTGCCCGGAATCGGTTGGTGTGAGCGTCGTATCCAGAAGCCGTCCGACTCGGCTACAAGTCGGTGGCCCATCGCCCGGCAATCGGATTCGGAAAAGTAGTGGAAGACAATGCTGCGCCGGGTGCGCCCGCGTTCGGCGATTGGACTGCCGCCATGGAGCAGTTGCGCGTTCCAGATGAACACGTCGCCTTTGCTGGCCTGGAACAGTTCGCTTCGCAATCCGTGCTGCTGCACCTGCGCGCGCATCCAGACTTGCCACGCGCCCAGTTCCCCGGGAATGAAATGGCGCTCGCCGTTGGAAAAGAGGTAAGGCTCGATCCTGTGGCTGCCGGGCCAGTACCGCAGCAGACCGGATTCCGGCGAGCAATCTTCCAGTGCCACCCACACCGCGACAAGATGGGTGGGCGTGCGTGGCGTCATGAACAACGAATCGACGTGACCTTCCTGCTCGGTGCCGTATTCCAGGCTGAGTGAATTGCACAGTGTGGGTCGTTCGCCCAGCAGACGCCGAAGCAACGGAACCAGTCGGTCGTTCAGCGCCAGGCGGCGAACGGAAGCCTGTTCCAGGTACAGGTCGTTGACCTTGAAGCGATGCGAGGCGCGGGCGTCGGCGGACACCTCGCCCAACCGCATGCGCCGGTCAAGGTCCATGTCGTCCACGGTGACGCGGGCACGCCCGTGATTCCACAGTGCGCGATAGTCGGCGAGCACTGCATCGATTTCCGTGTCGGCGTAGAAGTGGGGCAGCACCAGCACGCCGCGTGCATTCCACTCCGCGATGGCGTCACTTAGTTGCTGTCCGTCCATGCATTCACCCCAGTCGTGATGGCAGACGCTGCGCGGGATCGAAAATAGCAGATGGTGCGGAGTTGCGCAGAAATGCAGGGCGGGCGCCCACCTGCGGTTGTGGCTTGCCGTGACTTGGATTGTTCGCATCATCCATGATGCTCACCCCCTCGCGCGCGCTCGAGCCCGCCTGCGGCGGTCCAGTCGTTCCAGACGACAGTCGCTGCGCTACCCAGGCCATTGAAGCACGCTGTCGTTCGCGACGCATCGGCGTACAGTTGAAGCATGCGCGATCCCGATGACCTGACGTTCGATGGACGTGCGCGACGTCGCGATGAGCGTGCGAATCATCCGCGTCTGCCCGGCATGAAATTGTTGCCACGTTCTGCGCGGGATCACTTGCGTCGGCAGGTGCTGGCGGTATTGAGCCGCGAGGCACCGGCGCCGGATTACGACGCGCCATTGGGCGATCCCGGCCTGTTCGGACCGGACAGCGTGACCTGGAAGGTTCACGCGGATTTCCCGAGCATGATGGTGGGCGGGCTCGCTTCGCTGATGCTGCAGGCGTTGCACCCGCTGGCGCTGGCGGGCGTGTGGGACCATTCCGCGTTCCGCACCGACACGCTCGGTCGTCTGCGCAACACCACCGCGTTCGTCGGACGCACGACTTACGCGCCCCGTGCGCCGGCCGAGGCGGCCATCGAGCATGTCCTCGAGATCCATCACGCGGTGCGCGGCACCGCGACCGATGGACGCGCGTACAGCGCGGACGATCCGCATCTGCTCACGTGGGTGCATTGCGCCGGGTGTTGGTGTTTCCTGCGCGCGTACGAGACGTATTGCCAGCGCATTCCGCGGCCGATGCAGGATCGCTACCTGGAGGAGATGGTGCGGATCGCCGAAGCGCTCGGTGCGCGCGACGTTCCCGTATCGACAGCGGAACTCGACGCGTTCTTCGCGCAAGTGCGTCCCGAGCTCGCGTTCGATGCACGCACCCGCGAAACGTTGCGCGTGCTGGGTTCCATCGATTTACCGATTCCACTCGCCGGTTTCAGTCGCGACCTCTTCATGGGCGCCGCGGCCGCGCTGCTGCCTGCGTGGGCGCTCGATCTGATGGAGCGTTCAAGCGTTCGGCGTCTGCGCGACCGCGCATCCTCGCGCGCGCTGCGGTTGATCGCACCCAGCGTGCGCGATGCGATGGCCGAAGGGGGCTTGGCCTGGCGCGCCTGCCGGCGCACGGGTGCGGATTACGCGGCGTTGTATCGATGGGAGATGTCTTAGCGGCTGGACTTGTCCGTGGCCGCCGCTGACAGGGTAGCGCCGCCTCGGTGTTGCACCGGCGCGCCCGGCCCGATGTATTTCTCGAGGAACGCCTGCATCCTGGTCAGGAAATCGGCGCGGTCCGCTTCGGTGTAGAAGCCATGACCTTCCTTGGGCACCGCCATCCACTCGTAGGTCTTGTGCGCGGCTTCGAGGGCATCGCGCATGGCTTCGGCTTGGGCGAATGGCGCGCGCTTGTCTTCCTTGCCGTGTGCCAGGAACACCGGGACGTCGATCTTGTCGGCCAGTTTGTCCGGTGAGTCGGCATCGAGTTCGGCGTCGTTCCTGCCGATCACGGTGTCGAGGTAGCTGCGTCCCGTTTTGCTGTCCCGGACGTCGCCTTTCTCGTACATCATCTTCAGGTCGTAAATGCCGGCATAGCCGATCGCGCACTTGAACAGGTGTGGTGCGCGGATCACCGACATCAGCGCCGAGTAGCCGCCGAAGCTTCCGCCGTAAACGCAGATGCGGTCGGGGTCGGCATAGTGCTGGCCAATGGCCCAGTTCACCCCGTCGATCAGGTCCTGCTGGATGCGGGTGCCCCATTTGAGGTAGCCCGAATGCTCGAAATCGGGACCGCGGCCGCCGGAGCCTCGGTAGTTCACCTGCAGCACCAGATAGCCGCGATTGGCGAGGAATTGCGCATCGTCATCGTAAAACCAGTCGTCCTGTACGCCATGCGGGCCACCATGCGGAACCAGCACCATCGGCAGGTTGGCCAGGTCGCGGTGGGGCGGTATGGTCAGGAACCCGTCCAGCTCCACGCCATCGCTTGCCTTGAAGCGAATCGGACGGCGCTCGGCCATGTCGGCGGGTTTGATCCATGACTCGACTTCCAGAAGTTTGGTGGCCTTGCGCGTCTTGACGTCGAGCAGGTAATACGAGCCCGGATCACGGTCGCTGGAAACGAAGAACAGCAGCTTGCTGCCGTCCTCGCTGAAATTGATGAAGTCGACGAACTCGCCGGGAAAGGCTTTTGCCAGCGCCTGATAGAGCTTGGCCGCGGGCAGATCGGCATCGATGAAGACCGGTTGCGGGATGCCGCTGTCGATGATCGCTGCGAACGGCTGGCGCGGCGGTGCCGTCCATTGCAGGTCGTCGACGCTTGCAAAGCTGTCCCAGGCCAGGATCTTGCGATCGCTGCCGTCCTGGTTTTCCTCGATCAGGTCCAGCGGACCGCCGTCCTTGCTCCACCACGCGTAGATGTCCTTTCCGTCGGGGGCGTAGTCGAACGGCGCAAAGCGTTGGCCCACCTGTTGCGCATCGAGTGGCTTCCACTGGCCTTCGACGTGCCGGTAAGCCACGTATTCGAAATCGGAGTTGTCGCCGAAGGCGAAGGCTGCCTTGCCCTCGGGGTCGATCAGGAAGTCCATGTTGGCCACGCCCATGTCGGCGACAAGATTGCGCGTGTCATGTTGGGCGTTGACGCGGTAGACCATGCTGTGGTCCCTGTTGTCCCACGGTTGAACCCCCAGATAGAAACTGCCATCGACATTCGGCGGCAGGCCGACGATGGTGCCGAAACCTTCGTCTTCCTCGCCGGTAACTGCGTGCCGGCTGATCGGCTTGTAGCCATACAGATAATGCTGGCGGGTGCCATCGATGTTGGAGGCGATGACCTCGCCGGTCACAAGCGGTTTGTCGAGCGAGCCGAATTCCTTGCCCAGTTCCACCACGAGCCAGGTCGGGCTGACCCACACCGTATCCACCGGCACCTCGTAGATGGGCAGGCGCAGCATGCTGACCACCTTCATGTCCGAAAGGCGATAGATGGCCAGTCCATGCATCTCGCCGGAAGGGCTATCCGTGCGCACGGACAAGTATTGGCCGTCCGGCGACAGCCGCGGACTGCTTACCAGGGAACGGCTGGCGAAAGCGCTGACGGGAAGGAGCGCGCCGGGCGCGGTTGCACCGGAAGCGGATGTGGCTGGATCGGACGTGGATGCCACGGCGGTGCCACAGGCACAGGCGAACGCGAGCAGCGCCAGGACGGCAAGCTTACGAGCGAACATTCGACCATCCCCCATCGCTCCCCGTGCCAAGGATAGCTCAAGCTTTCCAGCCCGGCACCGGAACAGTGCAGAAACCCGTTCCGGACTTCCCGGGCGATGACGATTGCGAGCGTTGGTTGCGACGAGTGCCCAGGCGCCGGAGGCGGGCACTGTCGTCGCGGGTCCCTCACGCCCCCGTGTGGCCAACATCCATCTTGATCGTCGCATGCGACGGCGCTTCCTGCGCCTGCAGGCGCTTGGCGACGGCTTCGGCCTCGCGCATCACGCGCAGCAGGTTGCGGCCGGCGAGGTCGGCCAATTCGCCGTCGGTCCAGCCGCGGCGCGCGAGTTCCTCGAACAGCGCGGGATATTTGTCGACGCCGTCCAGGCCCACGGGCGTGGCTTCGATGCCATCGAAGTCGCTGCCGATGCCGACGCTTTCGACGCCGGCGATCTTGCGGATGTGGTCGATGTGGTCGGCGACTTGTGCGATGGTGGCCTTGGGCAACGGATGCGCGTGCTCCCATTTGTCGATGGCGGCCTTGGCGCGATCGGGCTGACCGACGTACAACGCCTTGAACCGTGCCGCCACGCCTGCACGGTCGGCATGCCAGCGCGCGACGTCTTCGGAAACGAAGGTGGGGTAGAAGTTCGCCATCACGATGCCGTGGTTCTGTTTGACCATGCGCAACACGTCGTCGGGCACGTCGCGCGGATGGTCGACCAGCCCGCGTGCGCTCGAGTGCGAAAAGATCACCGGCGCCTGGGTGGTTTCGAGCGCGGCCTTCATGGTGTCGGGCGACACGTGCGAGAGATCCACCAGCATGCCCAGCCGGTTCATCTCGTGCACCACGGCGCGGCCGAATGCCGTGAGCCCGTGATGCGCGGGCTCGTCGGTGGCGGAATCGGCCCAGTCGGTGTTCTTGAAGTGGGTCAGCGTCATGTAGCGCGCGCCGAGCGCGTAGTACTCGCGCAGCACCGGCAGCGAGTCGTTGATCTGGTGGCCGCCCTCGACGCCGATCAGGCTGGCGATGCGCCCGGATTTTTCGATGCGCTCGATGTCGTCGGCGGTGTACGCCATCTCGAAGTCTTTCGGGTACTTCGCCACCATGGTACGCACGATGTCGATCTGTTCGAGCGTCATCTGCACCGCTTCCGGACCGGAGACGGAGGCGGGAATCCACACCGACCAGAACTGCGCGCCGAGATGGCCCTTGCGGGCACGAGGGATATCGGTCATCAGGTGCACGTCGCCGTCGTCCTTGCCATGCAGGTTGGACGTATCGGCAGCGAGATCGACGTTGCCGACATTGCCGAACTTGTCGCGGATTTCCCAAGGCAGATCGTTGTGGCCGTCGATCACGGGCGTTTGGGTGAGCACGCGATCGACCCGTGCCGAGAGATCCTTGTCCCTGGTGGACTGCGATGCAGCGAGGGCGATGCAGGGCAGGGTGGCGAGTAGGCAGGCGGCGATGCGAAGGTGCTTGGTCATGGCGTCCCCGGTGAGGTCATGCGAAGAAAGATTGAGCGTCGCGCGCGATGCCCGGCGCGTCGCTCGTGGACCGAGCCTACCATCGTTTCGGCGTGTGATTGCTCAGAAGAACGTCGGCATGACTTCCAGCACGTGCAGGTCGTCATCGACAAGCAACACCTGGCGCCACTTGTCGAAAGTGAGGCAGGGATGTGAGGCGCCGAACGAGACGATGTCGCCGATGCGGATGTCCGCAGGTTCGGGAATCACCAGCATCGCATGCTGGTCCATGACCTTGCGGACGCTGCAGCCGGTCAGTGGCTGTGGGGCTTCGCCGGGCCGATGCAGTTGCAACGGGATCGGCAGGTCTGGATCGACGGAGATGTCGCG
>Ga0157370_10002731_pt1 | contig 21113 bp, 18 predicted proteins | sample C35metaG_FD_113463 | JGI IMG/M metagenome (GOLD analysis project Ga0157370, IMG submission 113463) | Corn rhizosphere microbial communities from Kellogg Biological Station, Michigan, USA - C3-5 metaG | ecosystem: Host-associated > Plants > Roots > Rhizosphere > Soil | place: USA: Michigan...
AGATGAAACAGGAACCAATCATGATAAGTTCAGTTTTGGGCTTAAAAAGTCACTGTTTAACTATATGCATGGCATTTGTTTTGACTATCCTTTACAAGACTGGTTTGAGTTTAAAGTGCCGCGCACAAAAGTGGCTCAGGATTATATTTATAATGTGCTTCAGGAAGATGAAGGTTTTGCTATAAAACCTACTGCTAAAACCGTATGGCTAGGGGGCAAGCCTTCAGTTTCTTATTTTACGAAAAGTAAAAAAGGAAGAAACTTTGAAATGTCTTCGCTTACTTTTCATGATAAGAAAGAAAGCTTTACAGTACAGGTTTCGCAGGAGCAGGGCGAATGGCTATCTGCATTTTTAGGTAAAGCATCTGTAAGTGAAAAAGTGATTACAACTTTTGCACAAGCCAAACAGAACTATAAAGATGCCGGTCTTGAGGATTTCGAACTGTTATGGTATAGCAAACCCGTAAACACTTTACGCGAATACGGGCTTTTAGTATTGTAATTATAGCTTAGAACTTTAAAACTTTCTGGCTTCTTCTATTTCATTATATTTTACAGCCTGTTCTTTAGAAAGCAAAGGGAGAACCTTTTTTTGTATCCTTTGCGATACTTCTCTCATCTTGTCCTTCTTTTCCATCACCGTCATATCTTTATCATCACCAATAGCAGTTATTGCTTCTTTCTCATCTGCAAAGATATTCTTCATAGCTGCTTTCTGAAAAGCATCCAGTTTAAGTTCCTTTTCAAAATAATTAGCAGATTCTTCGGCAAAATCTATTTTTTCATGTTTTGGAGGGTTACGTTTATATTGTCCCTGACCAACTCTTCGGTCAACCTGTGCTGATACAACAGTTGTAAATAACACTGTAAACAGTAGTATAAGGTATGAGGCTTTTAGTTTCATGATAAAAAATTAATAATATATCAAACGTAATTAATTTATAGCAAAAAAGCTAAAGTTTTGAGGCTTTAGCTTTCATATATTTAGTTTTATAAATCTGCAGGAACACCATAAAGGTCAAACTCTGTAGCTTCGGTAATTTTGATGTTTACAAACTCTCCTGTTTTAAGGTAAGCAATTGAAGCATCAATTAACACTTCGTTGTCTACATCCGGGCTGTCAAATTCAGTTCTTGCTACAAAATGAGCCCCTTCTTTACGATCGATGATGCAACGGAAAGTTTGTCCTATTTTCTCCTGGTTAAGTTCCCATGAAATTTGAGACTGTATTTCCATAATCTCATTGGCACGCTGTTGTTTTACATCGGCGGGAACATCATCTTCAAGAAGGTAAGCATGGGTATTTTCTTCATGAGAATAGGTAAAACATCCTAAACGCTCAAAACGCATTTCTTCAACCCAGTTTTTAAGGATCTGGAAATCTTCTTCAGTTTCTCCCGGATAACCTACAATAAGTGTTGTTCTTATTGTCATTCCCGGAACTGCTTCTCTGAATTCTTTAAGAAGACGGGTTGTTTTTTCCTGTGTTGTACCACGACGCATAGATTTTAATACGTTGTCACTTATATGTTGCAACGGAATATCTATATAGTTACAGATTTTTGGTTCGCGTTTCATCAGATCAAGCACATCCATTGGGAAGCCTGATGGGAATGCATAATGAAGGCGTATCCACTCAATGCCTTCTACCTTTGCAAGGTTTTCAAGCAGTTCTGCAAGGTTACGTTTTTTATAAAGGTCAAGACCATAGTAAGTAAGATCCTGAGCAATAAGTATAAGTTCTTTTACACCGTCTCTGGCAAGTCCTTCTGCTTCTTTAACCAGTTTTTCGATGGATTGCGATACGTGTTTGCCACGCATAAGCGGAATTGCACAAAAGCTGCATGGACGGTCACATCCTTCTGCTATCTTTAGGTAAGCATAGTTTTTAGGGGTAGTGGTAAGGCGTTCGCCAAGAAGCTCATGCCTGTAATCTGCACCAAGGGCTTTTAATAGTCCCGGAAGCTCGGTAGTACCAAAGTACTGGTCTACGTTAGGAATTTCCCTTTGAAGGTCCGGTTTGTAACGTTCAGAAAGACATCCTGTAACAAAAACCTTGTCTACAAGGCCCTGTTCTTTTTTGTCAACATAATTCAATATCATGTTTACCGACTCTTCCTTTGCATTGTCAATGAAACCGCAGGTGTTGATAACCACGATGTTACCCTCCTCATGTGCAGGAGCTTCGTGTGCTACATCTTTACCACTTGCCCTCAGCTGACCCATAAGCACTTCACTGTCGTAAACGTTCTTAGAACATCCAAGGGTTATTACATTGATCTTATTCTTCTTTAACGATTTGGTTCTCATGTAGTTGAAAATTGGAGTGCAAAATTAAGCAATTATTTGGTTTGTTTGCGATTAAATGTTTTAAAGTTTAGACTAATAAAAAAGCCTTCCTTAAATAGTAAAGAAGGCTTTTTCCTTTATAACAAGATGAAAGAATTAAAGATCTATGGTGTACGACAACGTGACGTTGTTATTTGTGCTTTTTATTTGTGGAGCTGCTGTTACACCAGTACTAAACATTGGGTTTTGCGTTTTGCGCTGGTACCATGAATAAGCAAGGTCTACCCTCGATGAACCGAACGAATAACCTAAACCACCACTTGCGCCATTTAGGTCGCCTATAGTTGTTCCGTTTTTATAAGGGCTTTGTTCATATCTGTAACCACCTCTAAGGCTTAATCTCTGAATACGATATTCTGCACCAATTCTTACTGTGCTTGCAACGTCAAGGCTATTGCTTAACTGATCGTTCACTACATCATAGCCAGAACTTTTATATTCAGTATTGCCGTAATCTCTCATGCTGTAGTCGGCGCTGATTAATCCGTTTTTACCAAATACATAGGCAAGGCTGGCAGTCCATTTGGATGGTGTTTTAATGGTGTAATCATCAAAAACGACTGTTAGGTTAGGATCAAATACAAAATTTGTTGCAGTATTATTTGCTTCACATTCCGGACAATACGATGCAATTCGTTGCGTAACTTCATTTTGAAGCCTCATCCATGTAGGCGATTCGTAAGCTAAGCCTGCACGAAGTGATTTGGTAACTTTATAAATAGCACCCAGGTTTAATGAGAATCCGCCACCATAAGTGTAACGCTCGTTATCATAACGAATAGATTGCAGCCCTGTTGCCAAAGGATTGTTTGTGTCTTCAAAGAAACGGGTCGTTTCTATGTAATCAGAAAAGTGAACATTAAGGTTGATACCTAAATAAAGGCGGCTTTTTATTTGTGTAGCAAAGTTTAATGCAACTTTACCATTATAGCCACTTGAAGTAGTGTAATTTTCCTGATAGTAATTTCCTGTTGCAGGAGCGTTGCTTTTATAAGCCGGACCTGTCTGGCTGTTAGTAGGGTTAAAAAGATATGCGTTATATCCTAAAAAAGCCTGTTGATCATTATAGTTAAGATCTTCGTAATAAGCGTTATTCAGCGTGTTTTGAGAAATAGGGCCTTCATTAATTCCATTAGCATAATTAGTGAAATAATCTGCTATAGAATTGTTTGTGTTTGTTCCTCTTGTAAGTACGCTATTATGAAAACTGTTTGTATTTTCATAATTAAAGCCTAATGTAAATTTTCGGATAGTAGCTTCTTCATTACTATTATTGAATACAAAAACAGCACCAAGCTGATTTAAGTCGAAGCTGTTATCGTTCTTTCTTTGTTTAGTGCCAAAGTAGGTGGCATCGTTACTGGTGTTGTAATTAGATAAAGATGCTGTACCGCTATTGTAATTAAATATTGCAGATCCCGCAGGGTTGATGGTCATTGCCGAAAGGTCTCCGCCTACAGCGCCCATAGCACCACTAAGGCCTCTAAAGCGTGCTGTTCCGGTAAGATTGTCTGTGGTATATCGTACTGCATGCTCAGCAGTATTAAGACTTTGTTGTGCGTATGTTGCAGATGCTGCAAGTAAAATAGCAGCTGAAAGTATATGCTTTTTCATAAGTGTTTTTGTTTTATACTAATAGTCCCCATGTTTTTGTTTTACGAATAACATGGGGACTGATGCTTTTATTTATCCTCTTCGGCCGCCGCCTCCACCGCCGCCGCGAGAACCTCCGCCTCCGCCACCGCCGCCGGATCTTCCGCCGCCAAAGCCACCACCGAAGTTACCTCCGCCACTGCTGCGTGTTGGTGCGCTATATGTAGGGCTGCTGCTGCGTGTTGGTGCACTGCTTCTTGAAGGTGTATAGCTATTGTTGTCATTTCTTGAAGGAGTAGAATAGCTATTGTTGTTATACCTTGAAGAGTTGTTATATGAATTTCGGCCTCCGTTTACGTTTCCGTTTGAGTAAGAACCATCTCCTCTTGAACGTACAACGTTAACATTCCTGCCATTATTGTTGAATCTGCTTGTATTATTAAAGTTTCTGCCGCCATTAACATACCCTCTGTTGCTTACAGCATTCCTGCCGTTTGCATATCTTGAGTTTGCATTCCTGCCATTAGCATAATAGCTTCCTCTTCCGCCGTTGTAATAGGCTGTAGATCGTGGGTTTCTGTAGTAGCTACCGCCATTGTTACCATAATAGTAGTTGTTGCCATAGCCCCATCCGCCATAACCGTAACCTCCGTAACCATAGCCATAGTATGGGTATCCCCATCCGCCATAGCCCCATCCGGAACCCCAGCCAAAGCCAAGACCGATTCCCCAGCCTCCGCCGTAACCCCAGCCACCGTAGTATCCGCCATAGTAAGGGTATCCACCCCAACCGTAGCCTCCGTAACCGTAACCAAGACCATAACCTCCGTAGCCGCCATACCCACCACCGTAAACATTTACAGTGACATCATCGGTTGCTTCGCCCCATCCGGGGTTAGAGTTGTAGCCTTGTGTACGAACAATTGTGTCGTTTGCAGGCTGATCGCCGGTATTAACTAAAGGAAATTCGTCTTCAAGAGAGTTGAAGTATGCTGTGTAATTCATATTCTGGCCGCTGTTTTGGCCGTCATTATAATGAGTTACATTACCATCGTTGTATTTGTATACAGGATTGCCGTTGCTGTCGTGCTGCGCTGTTCCATAAACACCATCATTGTCATATCGTGACGTGTTTTGGTAAGAGCTGCATGAAGTTACAGCCAAACCTAAAATTCCCAATACGCTGTAGAGGGAGATTTGACGGATATTGAAGTAATTAGTTTTCATATCGCTGCATTTTTTTTATTGTTGAAGTAGTCAAAAATAGTTAGTTTTGCTAAACTATATTATGTTATAAAAGTAAAACAATATTTGTGCCAATTTATTTAAAATGAGTAAGAATTTAACGAAACGGTCAGAAGATTATTCCAAATGGTATAATGAACTGGTTGTAAAAGCAGACCTTGCTGAAAATTCAGGGGTTAGGGGATGTATGGTTATTAAACCATACGGTTATGCAATTTGGGAAAAGATGCAGGCCGAACTTGATAAGAAGTTCAAAGAAACAGGACATGAAAATGCATATTTCCCGCTGTTCATACCCAAATCTTACTTCAGTAAAGAGGCAAGCCACGTAGATGGGTTCGCTAAAGAATGCGCTGTTGTTACTCACTACAGGCTTAGAACAGCCGAAGATGGCTCTATCGAGGTAGACCCTGATGCAAAGCTGGAAGAAGAACTTATCGTAAGACCTACGTCTGAAACTATTATATGGGATACTTACAGGAAATGGATACAATCATACCGCGACCTGCCGTTACTTATTAACCAGTGGGCAAATGTTGTGCGTTGGGAAATGAGAACAAGGCTTTTCTTAAGAACAGCTGAATTCCTTTGGCAGGAAGGGCATACTGCACATGCTACACAGCAGGAGGCAATTGCCGAAGCAGAACAAATGATGAACGTTTATGCTGATTTTGCACAGAACTTTATGGCTATACCGGTTATAAAAGGAGTAAAAACAGCTAACGAGCGTTTTGCAGGTGCTCTTGAAACGTATTGTATCGAAGCATTAATGCAGGATGGTAAAGCCCTTCAGGCAGGTACTTCGCACTTCTTAGGGCAAAACTTTGCAAAAGCATTTGATGTGAAGTTTGCTAACCAGGAAGGTAAGCAGGAATATGTATGGGCAACATCATGGGGAGTTTCTACACGTCTTATGGGTGCGCTTGTAATGACGCATTCTGATGATAACGGACTTGTATTGCCTCCAAATCTAGCGCCTATACAGGTTGTAATCGTTCCGATATATAAAACAGATGAAGAGTTTGCAGCAGTATCGGATGAAGCGAAACAACTTATGGCAAGGCTTAGAAAGCTGAACATAACTGTAAAGTATGACGACAGGACTACACAAAAGCCGGGATGGAAGTTTAATGAGTACGAACTTAAAGGTGTGCCGCTTCGTGTTGCTATAGGGCCTAAAGATCTTGAAAACGGAACTTTTGAAGTAGCCCGTAGGGATACGCTAACTAAAGAAACGGTTATTAATAGCGATATTGTAACGTACCTTCAGGATAAACTTGAGGAAATCCAGGCGGCCTTATTTGATAAAGCATTAGCTTACAGGGATTCTCATATTACAGAAGTAAATACTTTTGAAGAGTTTAAAGATATACTTGATAACAAGGCAGGATTCGTTTCTGCGCATTGGGATGGTACATCTGAGACTGAAGAAAAGATAAAAGAACTTACAAAAGCAACAATCCGCTGTATCGCCCTTGATAGGGTAGAAGAGGCCGGAACCTGCGTATACACTGGTAATCCGTCAGTTGGCAGAGTGCTTTTTGCAAGAGCATATTAAAAATTAAACTTTTTTTAATTTTTTTTGTTTCGACTATTGCGCAAATAAAAAATAGTTGTATTTTTGCACCGCATTAGAGAAACAAAATGGCCCGTTCGTCTATCGGTTAGGACGCCAGGTTTTCATCCTGGTAAGGGGGGTTCGATTCCCCCACGGGCTACAAAAGAAATATTGAAACAATGGTCCGTTCGTCTAGGGGTTAGGACGCCAGGTTTTCATCCTGGTAACAGGGGTTCGATTCCCCTACGGACTACAATTACAACATTAACAAGTTTATAAGTTAAGAAAATGGCAAATCACAAGTCAGCATTAAAGAGAATCAGAACTAGCGAGAAAAAAAGAGTTTTGAACAGATATCAGCACAAAACTACTCGTAACGCTATTAAAGCAATACGTATAGCTACTGTGAAGAGTGAAGCTTCAGAAAAACTTTCTGCAGTTATCTCTATGATTGATAAATTAGCAAAGAAAAATATCATTCACGCTAACAAGGCTTCAAACCTTAAATCAAAATTAACTAAGCACGTTGCTAAACTAGCGTAAGCTAAAGCAAAGTTTCTTTATACAATATAAAGCTCTCCCATATCAGGAGGGCTTTTTTGTCGTTGTGTATGGTGAAAAAAGATTATGAATGTGATTGACGATACTGTGTAGGGTTCATGCCTTTATACTTTTTAAAGATCCTGTTCAGATGGCTTTTATCAGTAAAGCCAAATTCATCAGCAATCTGGTTAATTTGCATATCGGTATGGCGCAGCCTGTTTTCTATAAGCTTTAGTTTATAGTTAAGCGTGTACTGCTGTAAGGTTTCATTCATATGGTTTTTAAAGAACCTGCCTATATAGGCTTCAGAAATTCCAAACTTCTTACTGATGTGCTCACCTCTTAGCAACTCAGGGTTGTAAATATTCGTCTGAATATATTGTAATATACTAATAGCTTTGCCGTTGCTTTGCTCATCTATCTTTTTTGGCAGTGCAGCCATTATATTTCTTGCAATAATAACCAGTAACGTATTTACATACTGGGCGATAAGCTCTTTGTGATAGATGCCTTTTTTGTCATTTTCTGCCATAAGAGCATACATTATCGATTTTACTACCGCTTTATCAGCATTATCTTTAATGACACAGCCCGGTTCCTTACCTGCATTTTGCAATATCAGTTCAATACGTTGTAAAGCAGAAAGCTCTTTAGATTGTATATAAATACTATTAAACCGAATAAAAAACAGGCTGGTGGGCATTTTTATGTCAAAGTAATGAACGTCTTCCGGTGCTAATAAAAATATATCTCCGGGTCTATAATCAAACTTGCCGGAATTAATAGATTGTATCCCTGTGCCTTCAATTACATATATAATTTCAAAAAAGTTATGGGTATGTTCGCCCCTGGGGCAAATCTCCATATAGTCTTTCCGAACCAATTCAAAAGGTTCATGTAATGCATCTTTTTTCATTGTATGAATTGTACACTTTTATCATGTAAAATTACAACAAATTAGAGTTCATTTGGCGGAAATTTGTAGTGTACTATAAAAGTAAAAATTATGGAAACTACAAAAACAATGAAAGCACTGGTGCTGGAAAATTACGGACAACCTTATACAATGTTAGCTTTGTCCATGCCGGTAGCAGCTAAAGGAGAGGTGTTGGTTAAAATTAAAGCTAGTGGTGTAAATCCTCTTGACCTTAAAATTAGAGGAGGTAATGCAGGGCATGCTAAAACAAAATTGCCTGCTGTTTTAGGTATTGATATGGCCGGTATTATCGAAGCTGTTGGCGAAGGCGTAACAAGTTTCAAACCGGGCGATGAAGTATTTGGTATGACAGGCGGTATAGGAGGTATTCAGGGTTCACTGGCAGAATATGCAGCTGTTGATAGCGAGCTTTTAGCTCTAAAGCCGGCTAATATATCTTTTAAAGAAGCCGCGGCTTTACCGCTAACATTTATTACAGCATGGGAAGGACTGGCAGACAGGTCAAAAGTAAGTGCGGGGCAAACTGTTCTTGTACATGGAGGTGCAGGAGGGGTTGGCAATATGGCGGTGCAGCTTGCAAACTCTTTTGGCGCAAAAGTATATGCCACAGGTTCGGCATCACAAGCTGAGATTATAAAAAGTTATAATGCTATCCCTATTGACTACGCGACCGAAACAGTTACTGATTATATTAACAAGCATACAGCCGGAGAAGGGTTTGATATTGTATTTGATACTATTGGTGGTGTAACGTTGGACACTTCGTTCGAAGCTGTAAAAATTTATACCGGGCATGCGCTTAGTATTTTAGGCTGGGGCACACATAGCCTTGCATCGCTTTCCTTTAGGGGAGCGACATATTCAGGGGTATTTACACTTATGCCATTGCTTACCGGCAAAGGCCGTAAACATCACGGTGATATACTTAAAGAAGCAGCTAAACTTGTTGAAAGAGGTCTTCTTAAACCAATTGTAGATGAAACCCATTACACTCCTTATACAATTGATAAGGCTTACGAAGCTATCGAAAATAAAAAGGCAAACGGTAAGGTAGTTATAGATATTAAGTTTTAATTACTTAACCGTGCCGGGGGGAGGTGTAGGTTTGTCAAATCCTTTGCGTGTCATTTCTCCCCAACTTTTTTTGCCCCTTATTTTTTCTATATAACCTTTCAGGGCAGCAAAAACAGTAATTGGGTGAAAATAGACAGGTTCGATAAGAGCTGCAACAAGCATTTTTGCAAAGTCGGTCCTCTTTCTGTATTTATGATAAGTAACCTCTTCGGTATAAAGTGCCAGTACGGAAAACATAACTGCAAATAGGTAGACAAATAATAAAAGCAGAAAAAAGAAATGCCAGTTAAGCAGCCCCGTTATAATAAAGGCTACTGTTATTGCTGCACCCACAAATTCTATTAGCGGAGCTAAGAATTCAAAGAATGTCCAATACGGAACGCTTATCATACCCAACATTTTATATCTTGGATTCATAAACATTTTTTTATGTATCTGAAGCGTTTCTATGGTGCCGCGCATCCAGCGGCTGCGCTGTTTCTTGAAGATATCTACGTTTTCGGGAGCCTCTGTCCAACATAAAGGATCGGGAATGTAACTAACAGTATAAGGCAGATCGTTTTCCAGCATGTAACGACGCATCCTTACTACCAACTCCATATCCTCGCCAACAGTTTTAGTATTATAGCCTCCTGCTAAAAGTGCAATTTCCTTATCGAATGCACCAAATGCACCGCTGATAAGCAATAGTCCGTCAAGCCTTTCCCAAGCCATTCGGCCTAAGAGGAACGCTCTTAAATATTCCAGTACCTGTATCCTTGGTAGTATTTTATCAGGTATATGTACTTCTACAAGACGGCCGTCACGTATAACGCATTGATTGGCTATCCTTACAACACCTCCGGTAGCAATAACCCTTTTGCCATGTGCTTCTAAAAATGGTTTAGCAAGCTTTAGCAATGAATCTTTATCCAGAATGCAATCTACATCAATACAAACGACATAGGGATTTTTAGCAATATTAAGGCCTACATTAAGTGCATCGGCTTTACCTCCGTTTTCTTTGTCTACAACGACAAGTTTTTTGAAAGCTGCATTTTTTGAAACGTATACACCTCTTATTTTTTTTGTTTCTATTTTCTCATGAAAATCTTCCAGCTCTGCAGGGATAAGATCGTAGGCGCTTATCAGTATTTCCATAGAATCGTCTTTGCTTCCGTCGTTCACCACAATTACCTGATAGTTATTGTAGTTTAACGATAGTAGCGAACGTACGTTTTCTTTTATGGTAAAAGCTTCGTTATAAGCTGGGGCAATTAGAGACAGTGCCGGAGAATATTCGCTGGCAAGTAAAGCTTCGTAATCTACAAAGCTGTTTTTCTTAAGGTATTCTCTTAACTCCCTTGCAGAGAGATAAGCCAATATAAGATACGAAGACATAATCAATATGGCATAAGCCAATATTAATATCAGGTATATGTGTGCTATAATTGATATCTCGCTGTTAAAAATCTCCATTACGTTTCGTCTTGGTTGTTAAAAAGCGTAATAACTCCTGAGCTTCAAATCTAATGGCATCGTTAGGTGAATGCTCTGTTAGATGTGTAACAAAAGGTAGCTTATTAGCCAGTTCCAGAGTATGTATAATCTTTAGGCCTAAGCTTACTACAGTACTGTTTTCAGACTCTAATAGTAATTCTACGTCTTCGTCATTCTCAACATAATTGCGTTTAAAAGCATTTATTATATTTACCTGCGTCCACATATCAATAGGGTCATTGTGATCTTTAAGGTGCAGTATTCCCTTGTTGCCGTTAAGTTCAGCACACGCTTTTAGTGCTGTAATCTTTACGATCTTATTACGCGTTTTAGAAATTTTCACTAAAGCAGGAAAAACTTTTGTTACATTCATTTCGGCTAATTCCTGTATCCCGGCACAAACAACCTCCCATTTCTGACTTTTAAGTTTGCCTATTGAATTTTTCATAAGTCCCGATTCAAAATAAAAAGCTTCAAGCTTGCGGGCATAAATTCCTTCATAATTTAAATGCAGGTTGATTATAGATTTCAGCATCTGCTTTTTAAATGTTTTTAAAGAAAGGTAATTACTATACTCAGTATTTTGTTTTATAGTAGCGTAAGTGAGGTCTTCAAAAACAACCGACATGAAAATGCGTTCTATAAGTACACTATAGGTATAATGATTTTTTCTCAGTTCTATTTTTTCAGAACGCTTAATAAGGGTCAATACAAAAAGCACTCCGGCCACTGTAGCAAACGAAGCGATTGAATATACCAAAAATGGTTCTACCCAGGTTTTTGAAAGGTATAATTCCCAAATGCTTTCCATTTTAAAAACGTTTCGTTACTATTACCTGGCAGTTATATTTATTCCTGTAGATTGAAGGATAGTATTCTTCATATTCATATAAAAATACCGGACGTATAAATAATGATTCCGCCAATTTATGCTGGTACTGAATGCCTATTCTATAAGCCTTTAGCGGCTGGCTGAAATTATTGTAAAGATATAGGTACGGTACATTTCCATATTGAAGTTCAATACGAATAAGGCTTTCTTTGGCCTCATTTGTTTTTTGCAGGCTAACAACGTGCGACATCAGGCTGTTATCTATATCGTAGTAAGGTCTGTAGCCTACGGCATATTCATGAAATCTGTATACAGCCTGCCCTGTAATTAGGGTAATATCATTATCATCAAAGCCAAGATAACGTGCGCCTAATGAAAAATCAAAATGGCCTTGCGGGGCGAAATAATATTCGGCGCCAAGCCTTAGCTTAGGGAAAATAGATTCTCCGTTAGAAACACCTACGTTAGTATACAGATAGCTTCTTGTAAAATTTTGGTAATAATCTACTTCTGCCTGGCCTTCGGTTTCGCCATTACGATGGCCTATGTTTGCCCTTCCCACGATAGTAGATTTTGTAAATTTTCTTAAATACTCCACATAGCCATAATGCACAGGTGCAATACCCGGGTCATATGTAGATATATTAAGATAAGAAGCCGATATGGCGTTTTTCTTTTTTCTGCTAATGATAGTCTTGAGTCCTGAAACCCTTTCATCAGTTTCAGGATTTGCCGGTAGCTTGTTCAGGATTTCCAGTGCTTCGGCATCGCGACCCGCTTTTTCAAGACAAACCGCCTTTATTAGCAAAACATTTTGGTTGTTAGGTTGCAAGGCAAGATATTGATCGCAATAAGGAATGCAGCCTTTAAAATCATAAGACCAGAAGTAAGTATTTATAATAGCTTCAAGTGCTTCAGCATTTGGTTTTTCTCTTTCTGCTAAAGGGCGAAGTACTTTCTTAGATCTTGCGTAATCCTTTTTCCAGGCATATACGCGGCCCTCATATACAAGAATATCTTCATTTGAAGGATACTTTGCTTCCAGTTGTTCCAGTATTTTTAATGCTCCGGCATAATCCTTCTTTTCGGCTTTATCGCGAACCTGTTTAAACCCTGTATCAATATCGCTATCCTGTGCCAATGCAAAATAAGGTACAAGCAAAAAGAGTATGATATAGTGTATAAACCTCATATATTTCTTTGTTTAAGTAGTTTGTTTATGCGTACTAATAAAACAGATGGGCTAATTGGCTTAGCCATAAAGTCGCTTGCGCCAAGATCAAAAGAGTCCAGCTCTGTCTGCTCGATGCCGGATGATGTAAAAATAATGATAGGGGTATCCAGTTTTAGTGTAACCCTTACATATTGGGTGATCTCAAGACCGCTAATACCGGGCATGTTTATATCAGATAAAATAATATCATAGTGATTGTTCCTGATAGATTCAAGAGCCTCTTTACCATCAGGAAACTGTACAACTTCAAATCCTTTTGTTTCTAAAAAGTAGGATAACGATTTTCTTAATAGCTCGTTATCTTCAGCCAAAATTATTTTCATAGTATCAAATTGGGAGCAATAAATAATCTTTTGCAGGTATTTAATGCTTCAGTTTTAGTCTAAAAATATGATTTTCTTTTCCCGAAAAAGGAAATTTTAGTTTAAATAAGTGCTTAACTTACTTACAGTATCTGTTAATCCCTCTTTTAAAGTTATAAAATGCTTAAAAGTATTGTTGTTAAATTCAGAATTTATAGCGTTGTTTTCTATTTCAGCTAAATCCTCATTCAGGCTGTCAAGCTTAAATATGGGAAGGCTTGATTTCATGTTATGTGCAATCCTTTTAACCGAATCGTAATCCTTATTTCCTAGCGCCTTTTCAAGAAGCGCTACTTCGTTTGGCACTTTGTTTATAAAAATAGCGATCATCTCGTTTACAAAATTCTGGTCTTCACAAGACATCTCCAACAGATAAGAAAGGTCTATACCTTTAAAATTACCATCTTTAGGTTTTCCGTCTAAAACGCGGTTAATTTCGGCAAGTAATTCCGGCTGTTTAAATGGTTTAGGCACGTAACCATTCATTCCTATATCATAACATTTCTGTTGTTCACCCACTAAAGAGTGTGCAGTCATGGCAATAATAGGAATATCAGATTTTAATTCGCAGCGAATGTACTCTGTTGTACTGTAACCATCTTTTACAGGCATCTGTAAATCCATAAGGATAAGGTCGTAGTTGTTTTTCAGGAGCATTTCGATACCTTCTTCACCATTATTGGCAATGTCCAGGCTAAAACCAAACTCCTGTATTACACTCTTAGCCAGTTTTTGATTCAGTACATTGTCCTCACACAATAAAATATGCAGCTCTTTTGATGATTTTTGAAGAATTGCTTCCTCGTAACTGCTGGTGTATGAAGGATCTGCTTTTGCAAAATTTAAAGTAAAATAGAATTCGGAACCTCTGCCTAATTTACTCTTAACCTGTATTTCACCCTTTTGAAGTTCAATAAGCTGTTTTACAATATTCAGCCCAAGTCCTGTACCGCCAAAACGGCGCGTTGTGCTTTCTTCGGCTTGTGTAAAGCGGTCAAAAATCGTGCTTAGTTTATCTTCGCTAATACCTATGCCGGTATCTTTTATAGAAAAACGCAGCGTATAATTTTTATCGGTTTCTTCTGTTTTTTTTACAGATATGGTAATATCGCCTTCTTCGGTAAACTTGATAGCGTTACCGGCAAGGTTTGTAAGGATCTGGTTTATTCTCCCTTTATCCCCTATAACAACTTCAGGTAAATCAGCATCTAGAAATAAATTGAATTCAATATCCTCAGACACCTTTACCTTAAGAAGATCATAAGTATGCTTTAGTGCTTTCTTTAAATTAAAAGGATGTTTTTCTATTATTAAATTTCCGGATTCAATTTTAGACAGGTCCAGAATATCATTTATAATAATCATCAGGTTTTCACCTGCAGTTTGTACGTTGCCTATATAATCTTTTTGCGTAGTATTAAGTTCGCTTTGTGATAGCAGGTCTGTAAAACCGATAATTGCATTAAGTGGGGTCCTTATCTCATGGCTCATGTTAGCTAAGAAACTGTCTTTAGCATAAATGGCAAGTTCTGCAATTTCTTTTTGCCTGTCAAGCTCAACATTTTTCATTCTCAGTTCAAGCTGGCTGATAACATGTTTTGCTAATATTGAAAGTGCATTTCTTTGATCTTCGTTAATGTCTTTTGTAATATGGTCTATAGCGCAAATTGTGCCTATATTATAACCATCGGGAGAGGTTAATGGTATACCGGCGTAAAACTTAACATCAAAACCTCCGTTAACGTTAGGGTTATCTACAAGTTTTGGTTCTTTAGTAGCATCAGGTATTACCCATATGTTAGATTGCATTATGGTATACTGGCAAAAAGAGGTAGTTCTTTCAACATCGCCAGGTTCAAATCCTACAGTAGCTTTAAACCATTGCCTGTGTTCATCCATAAAAGAAACGTGAGCAACAGGTACATCACATATATAAGCAACAAGTTTTGCTATATCGTCAAATTCCTCTTCGGGTAGTGTATCTAAAATATTGTACCGCTTAAGGGCTTTGAGTCTATCCTGCTCATTATCAGGTATCGGATATTGGGTATCAGACATTATTTTTTAGTTTGGATGTAAGTTCAATAGGGCAAAAGACTGTAAGGAATCTGTATTGCCTTGGTTTTGCTCAAATATATTAAATTTTAACCAAATAGTAGATATCTTATTATACTGTATGCAGGACATATATAATAGTATTTCGTCATTTGCTTTTCCTTTTACAGTTTTTTGAACGTTGAATACTGCTAATCATTATATTTGGCATATCTCCAATTAATTTTTAATTATTCTATGCGCTATTTTACAGCAGAAAAGCTTACTTTTTTTGTATTGTTTATTTCGATATTTTTTTCGGGATATACGGTTAATGCGCAAACCTCTCAAAAATATTGTGATTCACTTATTACTGAAGGTCAAAAGAGCAGTAATGCGGGGGAATATCTCAAAGCGGTGGAATTGTATACAAAAGCACTGCATATTGCCAAAAACAACAATTGGAATAAACAGTTGTTCTCTGCAAATAATGACATGGGTGCCAGTTATTTTGCATTACTGGATTACGGAACTGCAATTAAATATTATTCCGAAGCCTATAATATTGCAGTAAAGTATAACATGAAAGATGAAGAGATACGGGCTCTAAATAATATTGCTATACTTTACACCAGAAAAAATGACTTTACAAAAGCACAGGAATATTTCAAGAAGATATATGGCATATCCAAACAGCGAAAAGATTCGCTAGCCATTGGCATATATGCATTTAACCTTGGATTAGTATTAAACGACACAAAACAATTTAAACAGTCGAGAATCTATCTTGATGAATCGTTTCGATATTCTTTAAAGTCTAAAAAGCTCAATTTAGCGGTAAGAACTGCCATTACAGAGAATGAAATGGAAATTGGCAGCAGGAAAAAAGCGATTGCAATGGCCAAAGTTTTGCTTACAGAGATTCCCGATAAGAGCAATCCTAATGCTGTAACACTTTTTCTTATTATGGCTAAATGCTATAAAAAAGATAAAGATTTTACAAAGGCAGTATATAATGTACAGATGGCTCTGGCAAATAACGACCCGGCAGATCTCGACACAAAACAAACTATTTATGAAATGTTTACCGACATTTATACTGAAAGCGGACAGCTTGCCAAAGCGCTAATCAGTAAAGATTCTATCTATGCGATTCAGAATAAGCTCCATGATATAAATAATGGTAAAGAGTTTGAAAACAATAGTGTAAAATTTGAAATACAGGATTATAAAAACCAGATATCCTTAAATGAGGCAACAATAACCCAGGAAAGAAGGCTCTTCTATTTTGTTTTGGGAAGCATGGCAGTCTTATTACTACTGATATTTTTTATTTTCAGGAATCTTTCTATGAAGCATAAACAAAAAAAGTTAATTGCCGAAAATAACCAGCAGTTGTTAGCTTTAGAGTTGGTTCAAAAAGAAAGCGAATCATTACTTCAGGAAAAAAAGTTTAGGGAAGAACAGCACGAAATATTACTGGAACAGGAACGGCTTAAAAATGAAATTGAATATAAAAACAGGCAACTTTCATCTAAAGCATTATATACTTCGGGTAAATATCAAATGATAGAGGAGGTAATAGGGCTTTTGTCCGATCAGCCAGAAGTGGCAGAGATTCCGGCGGTGACCAAGCACATACGTTATTTAAGAAATTCATTGAATACCACAGATGAATGGGAGACCTTTCTTACCCATTTTGAAGAGGTAAACCAGGGTTTTTTGTCAAGGCTAAAATCGGTACACACAAACCTTACGGCAAATGATATTCGGTTTATATGTTATGTATATATGAACCTTAATGCTAAAGAAATTGCAACCATGTTAAACATTTCGTTAGATGCAGGTAGGAAAAGAAAAGAACGCATTGCCCAAAAGATTGGGCTTGAAGATAGCACTTCATTGTATGCCTATTTATCTGGTATTTAATAGATTTAACCTTTTTTAGGAAAATGTCACAAATTTTCCGTGACATTTTTACTAATGTCTTTTTTCATTTAAGACTTTTACGATAGGTAATAAAACTGTTTTAAGATTTAATAATGTTTTTTTAATCTGTTAGTAAAATTCAACCATTATGAAAAAAATTACTCTTGCTGTTTGTATGTTATTTTTTGCTTTGGGTGCAGTTGCCCAAAACAATTTAATATACAGTACAACATTTCCTGCGGGAGATGCCCCTTTTGGGTGGTCTACCCAAATTTTAGCTTTTGAAGGAGAAACCGACTGGTATTTTGGGGATACTTATCTTCCGGGTTCTACATTCTTTTCAGCTCCTGCTGCTATGTTCAACGATGATATTTCGTTTGATGAACATAGTAATGTAAGGCTTATCTCTCCGTCTTTAGACGTTAGCGGATATGAAACTGTTAACCTTTCATTTGAGTATGGCCTTAGCCGTGCAGATAATTCAGGAACATTAAACATTGAAGTATTTAACGGAACAAGCTGGACACAGATAATGTTTGTTAACACAAATGTACCTCCGCAGTCTACAGGTGATCTTGATATGACGCAATATAAAAATAGCCAGTTCCAGGTACGTTATACTTATGATGACCAGTTTGGCAACAGCTGGGGTGCAGGGATAACCAATTTTAAAGTAGAAGGAACTTATGATGTTATTCCTAACGATCTCATAGAAAATGCGTTTGCGTTATCATGCGGACAAACGAGCGTAGGTACTACAGTTACTTCTACAGCTAAAACAGGGCTTCCTGTATGCAACGGAGTAGATGGTAATACACATGGTGTGTGGTATAAATTTTCAGATGTTATGAACCAGTCTGAAGTTACCTTAAGCCTTTGCGATTCAGGGACAGATTTCGACAGCAGGGTAAGTGTGTTTAAAGGGGCTACAGATGCCCTAACCTGTGTTACAGCAAATGATGACAGTTGTGGCACGCTAAGCAGTGTAACTTTTGATTATGACGGATTCTCTGACTACTATGTGTTAGTGTCAGGAGCCGGAGATACAACGGGAGCTTTTACTATTGCGGCTAGCTGTACACCTACAGCACCGCCGAATGATGAGATTGCTAATGCTTATGATGTAGATTCTTTTCCTCAGCCTTATACAGATCACGCCGTTCAGTTTACCTATGCAACTCCCGAATCTCAGGCTTTTGATTATGAAGTAAACGGATGTGACGGTGGCGGAATGCCTTATGTTTGGTATAAATTTACAGCAACAGCTAATGGTACTGCGCATGTTGTATTACCTACACCAAGTCCGGGCGGACTTAATATTATTCATTTTTATTCAGCACCCAATGAAAACGCAACAGTTCCGGATATTGACTGGGTAAATCAAGCTTCTAATGCTTGTAATGCAATGGACGATGACAGGCAGATTGATATTACCGAAGGGACTACTTATTATGTAGCAATTACACTTGAAGGTGGAAATTCTGATGTTGCCTTTACAATTACTTATACTGCGCCATGTGTTACCCCTGACGCACCAACTGGTGAAGACGAGCAGTCTTTTACAGCGGGAGAGACAGTAACAGATCTTGAAGTCGATGCCATTGATGGGGCAACACTAAAATGGTATATAAAAAATGATGCTGATGAATATATTGCGATAACAGCTGATGCAGTATTAGAAGATGCAACTACTTACTACGTTACACAAACGGTGGGCGAGTGTGAGAGTACTTATTTCTCAATTGCTGTTACTTATTTAACTCCATGTATTACCCCTGACGCACCGACAGGTGAAGACGAACAATCATTTACAACCGGAGATACGGTAGCAGATCTTGAAGTTAATGTCATTGATGGTACAACACTAAAATGGTATGTAAAAAATGATGCTGATGAATATGTCGCAATAACAGACGATGCAGTATTAGAAAACGGAATGACTTACTATGTTACCCAAACGGTAGGTGAGTGTGAGAGTTCTTATTTTCCAATTACCGTAAATCAGATCGCGGGACTTAACAATGCCAATTATACCAACCTTAAAGTTTATCCTAACCCGGTAAACAATGTTGTTACCATTGCAAATGGTACAGCAATTTCTAAAGTTACTGTTACTAACATGTTAGGGCAAACAGTAATTACACGCAGCACAGATGCTGCCGAGGTGCAGTTAGACCTTAGTGGCCTTCAACAGGGAACTTATGTTCTACAGTTGGAAGCAGAAGGATCATCTGCATCCGTAAAAATCGTTAAATTATAGTCTGTATAATTTAGAGTAGTTATGTTTAAAAGGGCGCTGATATCAGCGCCCTTTTTTATTTGCATTAGACCAGTTTCTTTGAAAAGTAGATGCGCCTGTGTCCTTTTGGAAAATTGTTTATTTCTCCAATTGGTTTATAACCATTAAGATAAAAGCCTTCTGCCTGAAAATCAAAAGTGTCCAGCATTGCTATAGTTGCACCTTTTTCAATAGCTGCAAGTTCTACATAGTTTAAGAGACGTGTACCTATTCCTTTATGTCTGTGTCCTTCTTTTACCCAGAGTATTTGTATTTCGAGTCCGTTCCAATATCCAATTCCAGATAAAACTCCTGCAATTTCAATTCCGTTTTCATCTTTCATGACATATTCCAGCGGTGTCCATATATCTGCCGTAGCAGCAACTTTACTCAGATTGTAAGCATTTATTCCGTCAACAATAGTTTTTGTATTTTCCTTTTGGCAGTTTTCAATAGTGTACCGGGCGGTCATATAATTTAGATTTATTTAGAATTGCTTTCAATCCACTGAGCAAAGGCATCAATAAATTTTTTAATGAAGTCTTTTGTTTCAGTCTTTTTTAATTTTCCGGCGTCATCAAAAAGTTCGGCTGCCCCGCCAATATAAGCTTCAGGCTGTTGCATCGTTGGTACATTTAAAAACACCAATGATTGCCTTAAATGGTGGTTAGCGCCAAAACCTCCTATAGCACCAGGGCTAACGCTTATTACAGCACCAGGTTTTTTATCCCATATGCTTTTACCATACGGCCTTGAACCTACATCGATAGCATTTTTTAATACTCCCGGCACCGATCGGTTATATTCGGGAGTAAAAAATAAAACGGCATCAAAGGTATTCATTTCTTCCCTGAAGCGTTTCCATTGGGCAGGAACATTTGGTTCTAAGTCTTCGTTATATAAAGGCAGGTCGCCTATGGTTATAATTTCAGGATTTATAGCGTCGTGTGCCAATTCAATTACGGCCTCCGCCATTTTTTTGTTTAAGGATTCTTTTCTTAAACTTCCTACTATTAGGGCAACTTTATATGTTTTCATAAATAATGTTTTTGCTGAAAACATAAAGTTAAAGGCTGAGAAACGATGACCTTACTAAATTAACACAACTTTATTGCGACTCAGGAAATATGGTTCTTGCGTATCATGCTAAGAAATACAGGCGTAATACCCAGATAAGAAGCAATGTGCTTTTGGGCAATGCGCTGCTCCAATTTTGGATATAATTTTTGAAATTGCGCATAACGCTCCTCAGCGGTTTTAGAGAGGTTAGAAGTAAGACGGCGTTGTTGCAGGTTATAGCCATTCTGGGTTAATATCCGAAAAAACCTTTCCAGCTTAGGCACATCGATATATAATTGTTCTAAAATAGGATAGCTCAGATAAAACAGGTCAGTATCTTCAAGTGCCTGTATCGTGTAGAATGCAGAATTTTGACCTGAAAAACTGGTAATGTCTACACACCACCAGTTTTCCGGGCAAAATAAATTATTGTGTTGTTCGCCTTTTACATCAGTATTATAAGTGCGCAGGCAGCCATTGTTTACAAAGTAAATGTTCCTGCACACTTCGCCCGAATTCAGCAAAACCTCATTTTTCTTAACCGTTTTATGCTCAAGCTTAGACAGTATATGTTCTGCCTCGGCAATGGTAAGGCTTATGTGCATAG
>Ga0157370_10002732_pt1 | contig 21108 bp, 20 predicted proteins | sample C35metaG_FD_113463 | JGI IMG/M metagenome (GOLD analysis project Ga0157370, IMG submission 113463) | Corn rhizosphere microbial communities from Kellogg Biological Station, Michigan, USA - C3-5 metaG | ecosystem: Host-associated > Plants > Roots > Rhizosphere > Soil | place: USA: Michigan...
AATTACAGGGTTTTTGGCGTTTATAGCATTCCTATTTGACTATGCATCTATTTAACTAAGTTTGATTATAAAGGTGTAAGGTATTGAGTGTAGGAGTATCCTGAAGCTCCGTTATCAGTTTTGATTTCCCACCATTGATCATTTGCTTTGCTGATCAGCGTAACTACTTCATGACGTGCTGCTTTTCCTACAATATCAGCATCGGTACTTGGTCCACTACGAATATTTAAATTCGAGCTGTTGGTTGTTACCTTTAGTTTTGAGCCTTCGGTAACGCCTGCTATGCTATTGATATTCATCACTACATCGCCAGAGGAATAATTGGGATCAAGGCGTTCATAAGTATCCCATAACTGTTGTTTTATTGAGCCACTTGCATCACCATCAATATATAGCACACCATCCTGCTCACGCACATTTAAATTATTTACTCCTTGTGCTGTAGCAGTCTCTATCAATTCTTTATATTTTTCCTGTAAAGCCATTTTATATCTCCTTTAACTATTTAATTGTTAGTTGTGAATTATCTATTTTTTTAGGTTTCAGTGCATTTAAAGCAATCATCAACTTTTGGAGATTTGCTTTTTCAATTTCACCCTTTAATGTGATCAGGCCATCATTTACCGTTGCTGTTACTGTAGGAAAGTCTTTTGTAGCATCTTTTACGGCGTTTGTAAGGACATCAGTAGCAGCTACAGGCACACTCGGCGTATCGGGAACTACAATAAGGTTATTTACAACAGATTTGACTCCTTCGACCTTTGCTACAGTTTTATCTATTTCTGCTTTGATTGTCTCATCAGGAACTTGTCCTGATACAGTAGCTATGCCTTTTTCAACGGTTACAGCTGCTTCGGATATGTTCGGATTTGAGAGTAGCGCAGTTTCTACAGCTGCTTTTATAGCATCGTCTTTTGGACCACTTTTGCATCCCGAAAATGCAGTGGCCATGAACACCAGGGCAACCAGAAATGCGGTTGTTTTCATTGTAAGATTTTTCATACGGATTTATATTTTGGTTTTAAGTTTGGTTGATATATCTATTCGCCTTATATAAAGAAAGATAGCATACCATACCTGAAAGCAAAACAATGATCAAAAGAAATTGTTTTACGAACCGAAATTAAATCAGGAGATGGGAGATATTGTATGCAGTTTTGCCGTATCCTGGTTAAGTCAAACGCTATTTTTATATGGATTTATGCCTTTCTGCCTGGGTAAATTAGGTTTTTTGAATAGATCAATGGATTTTGTTCCTCATCTTTTAGCAGGTCACCTACTTTCAATTGAGCTACCTGCTCATCAGACAGGATATTCTGGATTCCATTATATACAGCGCCATCAGGCATAAAAGCACAAGTCATAGCCCTGCGGAAACCTTTGGTCATGTTAGCTCCTGCACCATGTATTGTTAAGCCATTGTGAAAAGAACAGCTACCCGCTTTCATAGGGACAGCCTTGGAATCAGAAGAAGAGAGTTGGGGGTAAAATTTAAATACCTCATCCATATTCTTACCAATACCAGGGTTTTCAAAGGAAGTAGTATGGTAAGAACCAGGAAGAAAATACAGGCATCCATTCTCTAGTGTGGCATCATCAAGCGCAACCCAGATGGATAAAGCACGACGATCGGAAAAGGACCAAAACGGAGTATCTAAGTGCCATGAAGTAGGGTTGGCCCATGGACGTTTTATTAAGGCCTGATCATGCCATACCCGTATTCCGTCACATCCAGATAAATCGGCAACCATTTTACCCAGATTTTCGTCGAGTATTAGCTGTTTTACTTTTTCATTGGTTTGCCATAGGTTGAGCATTTGATCGAACACCTTTCCAAAATAGTCAGCATTTTTATTAATACCATCCTCTTCACCGGTTTTAGTGTCTTTCCCCGGGAGTTTTCTGCCATCACGTTGAACGAGTGCCTCGGTAACCGCCTCGCGCCAGATTTCTAATTCATCCTTATCTAAAAAATCTTCAATAAGCAAAAAACCATTCTTTCTGTAATCCTCAATTTGTTGTTGTGTGATTTGTGTCTTCATGTGTTTTTACAAAAGGTTATTAATACGAATTTACCGCGTTGGTTTGAAAAATATACTGCCATTAATTTGTTATTATTTGCACTTTCTGATATTATAAAGCCCCCTTTATATTTTCTTGAATTCAATTTATAATCGTTAAATTCAATATACCTTTGCAATTAGTTTGACTAAATCTATATTAGGATGAAAAAAATCACAATAATGGCCCTTTTAAGCTGTATTGCACTTATTTCTTATAATGTAGCAGCTCAGGAGGTAAATAAAAATTACGATGAAAAATTAGCTAAGGAACTTAAAGCTGATGACTACGGAATGAAAAAGTATATTCTGGTGATTCTAAAAACGGGCAGCGCTAAAGATTTACCTAAAGCTTCGTTAGATAGCATTTTTATGGGGCATATGAATAATATAGGCCGCCTGGTTAAGGAAGGAAAGCTAATTGTTGCCGGACCGCTTGGTAAAAATGAGAATGCTTATCGTGGTATTTTTATTTTTGATGTAGAAAGCGCTGATGAAGCACAGAAGCTGGTAGAGACGGATCCTGTAATTATCAGTAAAGTGATGACAGCAGAGTATTATCCATGGTATGGTTCTGCAGCTTTAAAGGAGACTTTAAAAATCCACAGTAAAATAGAGAAGAAAAGCCATTAGTTTAAATGGCTATTTTCTTTTGGGGGAATTGTTCGGCATGAGATAGTATCATGTGAAGTATATAATCGTTAGAAGGGTAGGGTTGTAGAGCTGATTTTAGCTCCTCAGGTGTATTAATATCTGTGTGATGCGAAATATATCCCATGCCATAGAATTTTCCTTCTTCAACAAGTAAACAGCTTTGTTCATCCTCAGTTCTTCCTTTGTCAATAACAGCAAAAGTTGGCAACATTTTCTTTAGATCCTGAATGGCATATTTAACTCTTACGTTGTAGGCGGCAGCTGATTCTTTACCCACACATGCACCAGCGCAATTACCTTCTTCATGGGCTGTACAGGCCTGCCTGTTTTTTTGAATAAAGCAAAGTTTTTCACATAGTAAGTGCTCTTTTATTAAGGCTTTTAAAAGATTATGCCCTTCCAGTATAGTATTAAAACTATATAGAAGAGGCACGTTTTTCTTAAACTTATCAATGCCTAATCTTAAATATCCTTTTTGATCTTCGAATGTATAAAGGCTATATTTCTGTTCGAAACCTTTTAAGGCACGGTTTTTTGCAGGCCATAGTTTTTTAATCTCAGCGGCTTCCAAAATAAAGGCCATTAGTTCTGTACCGCATACTTCAAAATCTACACCGTAAATGTCTTTAAGAAAATCCTGGCGCTGCTTAGTTGTGCTATTACCTGTAAAATGTGAGCAAACACGTTTTTTTATGCTTTTGGCTTTTCCAATGTAAATGACTTTTCCTTTTTGGTCTTTAAAATAATATACGCCAGGGTTTAGAGGTAGTTTTTCTATTTCTGATTTGGGTAAATTGGGAGGCAGCGCCTGTTCTTTTGAAGCTTTATTTAGGAATTGCTTGATAATTCCTTCAGTATCGGCTTGTAATAGCATACCCAATAAAATGGCTGTAGCTGTAGCATCTCCACCTGCGCGGTGCCTGTTGTTTATGTCTATCCCTAAAGCAGTACAAAGTTTACCAAGGCTATAAGAACGATGCCCAGGCAATATTTTACGACTCAATCTTACAGTACAAAGTTTATTGACCTGAAGCTGATAGCCAGCTAGTGATAACTGATGCTTAACAAAGGAGTAATCGAAATTTACATTGTGGGCTACGAAGATTTTGTTGTGCAATAGTTCATATACTTTTGGTGCTATGTCGTTAAACACGGGGGCATCCATTACCATTTCATTGTTTATACCTGTTAACGCCTGGATATATTCAGGTATTTCCTGTGCCGGATTGATTAGTGTTTCAAAAGTATCAATTACCGAAACACCATCATGAATTAAGATCGAAATCTCTGTGATTCCATTCCCTGAAGCAAAGCCACCTGTTGTTTCTATATCTACTACCGCGTAAAGCATGATTTTTATAAGCCTTTGTAAAATGTAAATATGCTAATAATTTTAGTAATTAATAAAATTATTGAGGTTTAGTGGTTTTAGTAAATAAGTTCCGCAAAAATTGTCCCAGATCATTTTTTAATATATAATTAACAATAATGACAAGAGTGGCATATAAATAGCTTATACTAAAGGAAAAGAGTAAATGAAATGTCTAGGAAAATATTAGCGGTTGATGACGATAGGGATATAGTTGATATTATTAAGATTGTATTAGAGGACGAGGGATTTGAAGTATCTACTTTAACCAATGGGAGAAATGTACTTAATGTAATATCATTGTTAAAGCCTGATCTGGTGTTGCTGGATGTTATGCTTGGTGGAGTTGATGGCAGAGATATTTGTAAAGCAATAAAATCACACTCTTTGTTTAAAAATATCCCTGTGGTAATGATATCAGCCAGCCACAATCTTCAGAGCTTTTTACAATTACCCGGCTCACCAAATGATTTCCTTTCAAAACCATTTGATATAGACAGCCTAGTTAGAAAAGTGAAGGAGCAGTTTGCTGCTTAATCTATTCTACTGTACTAATTAATATATAAATAGTACTAAATTGTGTATAGTAAGCTACCGCTAAGAGTAGGTCTCAATTTTTATCGGGTTAGTTAGTATTTTATGGATTGGACACTTATCTGCTATTTGCATTAAACGGGTACGTTCCTCGTCTGTTAGCGCTCCAATCAGTTTAATTTTACGGGTAATGGTTGTTTCCTTGCTCATTTCCTTTTCCTGACAAATTGCTAATTCTACTTTAATTGAGTCGAGATTGTATTGTTTACGATCTGCATACATCCTTACAGTAATGGCTGTACAGCTACCCAGGCTGGCCAGTAGCAATGCTCCGGGTGTCATACCTTCATCAGTTCCACCAATTGATTCCGGCTCATCTGAATAGATAAAATGACCCCCTGCGTAAACTTTGGTTTTATAATGAGATCTGTCTAGCTCTGTAATTGCGGTAATTTGATTGTCTGCCATTGTGTATTATAGTTATGCAGATAAAGCTACAATTAAATTTAAGTATTCATATTCCTAAATTAAGCTTTCGGATTTAACAATAATATAGCAGGCAGTTAAAATAGATTAAACATATTATGACTTAATTTGTTCTATCTGTAACTAACCAGATATAAGTATGTTAACCAGCTATTTAAATTTCAGATTTGATGTTCATGGCAAGCCTATAAATGGATTTTGTATGCGTATTCAGGATGATTTTCATGAAACCTATGCAGTAATAGTAGATGGTTATCGCTCTTTTTGCGTTTGGTTAGATTCTAGTTCTACATGGAGGTTTTCTAAGCATACCAGTTTAGAGCCATCTGCTTTGGAACAGATCATCAGCAGAATAACTTCAACTGAGCTACCCAAAAAATAGATAAGCTAATCCAATTGCTGTACACACACCAACAAGATCTGCCAGTAGCATTGCTCCGATGGCATATCGTGTATTTTTGATGCTTACAGAACCAAAGTAAACAGCAACTACATAAAAGGTAGTATCAGAAGCACCCTGGAATATTCCCGAAAGCCTGCTGGCAAATGAATCTGGTCCGTATGTTTCCATTGTACTCACCATCATCCCTCTGGCAGCCCCGCCACTAAGCGGTCTTATTAAAGCGGTGGGTAAGCCCTCTACAAATCTTGTATCTGCTCCTAAAAACGAAAAGAAATCTTTAATTCCTCCAATTATTACATCAAAGGTACCACTTGTACGAAGCATACTTATGGCAACCAGCATCCCTACAAGATAGGGGATGATTTTAACAGCGGTTTCGAATCCATTTTTTGCACCTTCTATAAAAGCGTCAAAAACATCGATTTTTTTATAAAGTGCACCCAGAATAATCAGCAAGAAAACAAGCAGTATAAGTCCGTTACTTAAAATTCCTGAAAATGATTTTATTCCTTCGGCATTAAGTGAAACGATGTATAAAACTAACAGGGCAATAATGAAAGAAAGGCTCAATATCCAGACTATAACAACAGGCTGTAGCAGGTTTATTTTCTGCTTGAAAGAAACAATGAGCATTGCTGCTATTGTACCCACAAAAGTTACTATAAGGCAGGGAATAAAAATATCGGTTGGATTGGAGGCATTTTGAGAAGCTCTAATTGCGATAACACTAACTGGAATTAAGTTTAATCCTGCTGCATGCAGACAGAGAAACATGATCTGGGCATTTGATGCAGTATCTTTACTAGGGTTCAATTCCTGCAGGCTTTCCATTGCTTTTAAACCAAATGGAGTAGCAGCATTATCGAGACCTAACAGATTTGCAGAAAAGTTCATGATCATATGACCCATAGATGGGTGACCCTTTGGAATATCGGGAAATAGTTTAGAAAAAAAGGGCCCAACTATACGAGATAACAAACGAATTCCCCCTGCTTTCTCTGCAATGCTCATTAAGCCTATGAACAAGGCCAGGATACCTACCAGTTTAAGACATAACTCTACAGAAACCCAGCAGGTTTCGATAATACCATCAAGTTTCAGCGGATTTGCAGGGTCACTGGCTTTGCCAATGACCATCCAGTTAAATATGTCAGATTGTCCAAAAAAGAAGCACTTTACAGAGGCTACAACAATTGCAACAATAATAAAGGCCGACCAGATTCTGCTTAATGCCATTAGGGGAAATTAGTTTTACGATGTTAATGTAGGGATTTTTAATAATATATCCCTATGGCTTCTCGTCAGTAAGTTCAAATCCCCATGTTTTACCTTTTTCAGTTGCCGGTATGCCCTGAGTCATCCATAGTGGAGCTTTGGCCCCTTTTAAATAGTAATCAAAAAACTGTTGCTCACGTATCTGGATATCTTTTCTGTTCTGGCGTTTTACAAGGTTGTGTGCCTCATTATTGTAGTTTAACATCCATACCGGCTTACCTAACCTCCTTAAACCTGTAAACATTTCAATTCCCTGATACCATGGCACAGCACCATCGGCATCATTGGCCATAATTACTACAGGTGTTGTTACTTTAGGTAAGGCAAATAAAGGAGAGTTTTCTATATAGAGCTCTGGTTTTTCCCATAATGTAGCACCAATTCTGCTCTGTGTTTTTTCGTATTGAAACTGTCTGTTCATGCCACTTTCCCAACGGATGCCACCATAAGCAGAAGTCATATTTACTACCGGAGCACCCGCCCAGGCTGCAGCGTACATATTGGTTCTGGTAATGAGATGTGCCACCTGATAACCTCCCCAACTTTGCCCCTGAATACCGATTTTAGTTCCATCAACCCACGGATTTTTCTTTAAAAATTCGACACCTGAATTGATAAACTCCTCTGCAGATTTTCCTGGATATCCATTTTCGTAACTAATGTCTGGAGCAAAAACCAAATATCCATTACTTACGAAATAAGAGATGTTTAATCTGGAAGGGGTTGGAGCTGGCGGCTGATATATATACAGTCCATTTGATAATTTCTCATAGAAATATACAATCATCGGGTATTTTTTAGCCGGATCAAAATTTTCAGGCTTGTATAGAATACCATCCGATTTAAAACCTTTAGGGGTTGTCCAGTTTACCAATTCAGCAGTTCCCCAGTTGTAATTTTGCTGTTGTGGGTTGGTATTACTTAACTTAATCTCGGCCTTCATATCGGTTGATACGAACACATTTGGAGAATTGGTGTAGTTTGCTTTATCGTAAATATAACGATCAGCATCTTTAGCCTTTCCTAAATTTGAATACTTAAACTTAGCCATAACAAGAAGCTCAGGACTTTTATTGTCGCCAATGTTTTTTATATAGTATCCGTTTTCCTTAGTTGTATTGTTAAAAGCATCAAGCAACACTACCTCTTTTTTACTTAAAAAGCGAGTATTGGTATCTAATTGCTGATAACGGAAGGTAATGTTGTTTTGTCTGCCAAAGCCATTAGTGATGTTTTTAGGCGCGTTTTTTCCATCCGGAGAAAACTCCCATATATCGTATCTGTCGTACAGTAATACTGCTTTATCATCTTCAGTCCATGCAGCCAGGCCATACGCATCAGGTTGATCTGGCACATCATTTTCTTCGTCAACAAGCTTAACATTCAACCCATTATTTAAATGTGTAATCTTAGCGGTTAAAATATTGTAAGTGTACCAGTTGGATGTTCTTTTGTCAAAATAAAGTATGTATTTTCCAGAAGGCGAGGGTTTAGCATCTCCAACAAGTCCTTCAATTATCTTTTTTCTTGATCCTGTTTTTGTATCTACCAGGTAGTAATCTTTTATAGAATTTGCAGACCATTGTGATTGGATACGGTTTCCAAAATCTGTTGTAGCCAGTACATAATTAGAGTTGCCCTCATCAATTAATTTGGCTTCAGGAAGCTTAAGATCTGTTAAAGGCACTACTTTAACATCGCTGTTAAAAATTTCGATAGTGCTTAAGTATGTTCTTTTTGCTTCCTTTTCAGCATTTTTTAACTGCATTGGTTGCAAGTAATCATCTTTATAGCTCCATACATCCAGCTTGGCATGTTCAAAATCAATAAGTGTAGTGTCTTTCGGCTTTTTAATAGGGGCAATGCCAAAGAATAGTTTGGTTGCTTCTTTATTGAAGCTTAATTTTCCATCGCCACTAACAGCCCATTTGGCGGGAAAGCCAGGTATCTCATTGTCTACCAAAACTTGCGCAGTATCTAATGATGGAGAATTATAATATATAAAGTAGTCTTTAATTTCTGCTTTTTCAGGACTTCTCTCTCCAAGAAAAGCTACGGATTCACTTTCATCGTCAAACACAAAGCTTTTAAAATTACCTTTTCCATTGACCAATGTTTTAAGTGTACCTTTTTCTGTATTTAAAAGGAAAACCCCTGTTTGAGCTGTTTTATCTTTTTTTGAACCTGTACATGCGAATGCCAATTGTTTACCATCTTTACTGAAAACGTACTCACTTACATATTTAAAAGTACGCTCGGTACCGGTTGCAAGGTTTCTGAAAATCATATCAGAGCCTTCTTTGTCATCCTTTTTTGTAGTGTCTTTTTTTGAGGTATCTGCTGGTTTATCTAACTGGTAGGCTAATAGTGCTAAGCCATCTTCAGGTAGTTTAAATGATTTTACGCCGGCTACTTTTGCAATAGCAAGATTGGTAAGGTTAGCTATTCCCAAAGAGTCTTTTGGCATCTCTTCTGGTTTTTTCTTTTTAATTTTTGCCTGCCTAATTGCCGAGTAAAACGGTTTTATAGCAAAAACAGCAAATTTAGAATCGGTACTAAACTGGACATTTTCAGCTCTGTTTATTTTAGTTTTTGCATTGGTAAGCAGATTAGCTAAATATAAATTTGCATCACCTTCCTGAACGGCGATGGCGTAAGCTGCCCAATTTCCGTTATTTGATAACTTCCTGGAAGCAATAGATTCCCAGCTATCATATACTGTATGATCAAGTGGTTTCTTTTGAGCAAAGCTGATCGTTGTAAAAAATAGGAGAGTGATAAGTAGATATTTCTGCATAATTAAAGTTTGTTTTATCCCGGTTTAGTTCTAGAAGCTTAAAAATTAGAAAATTTTAAGACATATCCTTATTGTATATCAAATTTTACAAAAAAATGGGGTGCATCATAAATTATGATACACCCCATTTCTGGTGTTTTATAATAACGAAGAATTACTTATTTTTCTTTTGTTGAATCTGAGCTTGTTGTTGCTGACGCATGTAGTCCTCAAGTTTGGCACTGAATCTTGATTTCTTCTTTTCTGCTACAGGCTTTGCTTTATTATCCTGAAGTGTTTTATGAATTTTCTCGTCATCTACCATAGATTTGATCAGGAATTGCTGAGCAAAAGTTAACATGTTGGCAAGGAAGTAATAATAGTTCAAACCTGAAGGGTAGCTATTTAATACACCTAAAAATACAATTGGCATAATGTAGCCGATGTATTTCATCTGACCGGTTGCACCAGAAATCTGATTGTTAAAATAAGTATAGATTAATGTCGAAACCGTCATTAAGATACACATTAAGCTTAAGTGGTTACCTAAAACAGGGATGTTTACCCCAAATTTAATGAAATCATCATATGTAGAAAGATCCTTCATCCACAGGAAGCTTTCGCCTCTTAACTCAAATAAGTTAGGGAAGAAAAAGAAGAAGGCCATTACAAAGGGTAGCTGAAGTAACATTGGTAAGCAGCCACCTAATGGGTTTACACCAACTTGTTTATAAAGTTTTAGATATTCCTGTTGCAGTAAGGTTGGATTGTCATCGCCTACTTTTGCCTTAATTTCATCCATTTCCGGTTTCAAGATTCTCATCTTGGCCATAGAAAGGTATGATTTATAGGTTAGCGGTGACATGGCTACCTTTAGCATAATTGTAAGCAAAAGAATAATTAAGCCATAGTTCCATCCAAAACCTTCAAGGAAGTTAAATACAGGCAATACAATAAATCTGTTGATGTATTTTAATGGCCAGTATCCCATATCTACTTGTTTTTCCAATTCATGTCCCTGAGCTTTTAAAGTAGAGAATTTATTGGTTCCAAAGTAAAATTCCATGGCGTAGCTTTGCGCAGCCAATTGGTTAAATGTAAGTTGCATATTGGCACCATACCATTTAATCTGACCTGGTTGTGTACTTACTTTAACTTCAAGTTCACCTTTATCAAAAGGAACTGTTGGTATTAATACTGCCGAGAAGAAGTGTTGTTTGAATGAGAACCATTCAATTTTTCCTTCTTTTAATTCTTCTTTTTCATCTTTGGCAACACTTAAATGGCTAGGGTTTTCGTTGGCATATTTATAATATGGTGCAGAATGCTCCTGTTCTTTTTTACCTGATTTTTCTTGTTCAAGTAAAGTGGTTTCCCAGTTTAAGTTAATAGCATTGTTTTGAATAACCTGATTTAAACCATTTAGATTAATGTTAAATCCAACCTTGTTGCTATTTGGTTTTAAATCGTAAACGTATTCAATGTACTTATCGCCCGCGTAATTTGCACGCATGCTTACGCTGTTGTTTCCATTTTTAGATGCAGTAAAGTACAAATCGTTAGTACTTATTATTTTGCCTCCTATATTTAGGTTTAAACCAAATTTGTTCTGGTTGCCATCAAACAACACTACCGGTTTACCCTCATAGGTTGTTTGTCCTTTAACTTGTACAGAGAGGATTTTACCACCCTTGTTTGTAAAAGTTATTTTTAAGTTCTCGTTTTCTAAAACGCTGGTTTGCTCTGTACCAGATATATTGCCACCAAAAGGGCCTTTTAATGCAGCAGAATCAACAGCTGGCAATGCAGCAACTGTAGCTGCAGCCTGGGTTGCAGTGGTATTGGCTGTTGCATTCTTTGTAGAATCAGCAGCTATTCTTTCCTTTTCTTTCTTGATTTCAGCCTCACTTGGCTTAAAAAAGTAGAAAGAACCTGCCAGAACAATCATGATCAGGAATAATCCTGTAAACGTATTTCTATCCATTATTGTTAATTAAACGCGTATTATTTTATTTTCTTCTTCGCAAACTCCATCGCAGCGGCGACAAATTTAACAAAAAGTGGGTGAGGATTAGCAACTGTTGATTTTAATTCAGGGTGAAACTGTCCGCCAACAAAGAAAGGATGGTTTTTAAGCTCCACAATTTCTACAAGATTACTTTCAGGATTGATACCTGAAGCAATCATTCCAGCTTCTTCATACTGACTTAAATAAGCATTATTGAACTCATAACGATGTCTGTGACGCTCGGTAATGTGTTGCTTTCCGTAAGCCGAGAAAGCTTTAGTACCTTTTTTAATGTCGCATGGATAAGAACCTAAACGCATAGTACCACCTTTATTGGTAATATTCTTTTGGTCTTCCATCATATTAATTACCGGATGCTCTGTGTTTTCATCAATTTCGGTAGTATTTGCATTTTTTAGTCCAAGTACATTTCTTCCGTATTCAATAACTGAACATTGCATACCTAAACAAATTCCAAAGAAAGGAACGTTGTTTTCTCTTACATACTGAATTGCATCAATCTTTCCTTCAATACCCCTGCTACCAAAACCAGGGGCAACAAGTAAGCCGTCAAGGTGACCAAGCTTTTCTTTTGCATTATCAGGGTATACACTTTCTGAGTGGATATACTGAACACGCACTTTACATTCATTCTTTGCACCGGCATGAACAAAAGATTCGGTTATAGATTTATACGCATCAGGTAATTCTACATATTTACCTACAACACCAATAGTTACTTCTGAGGTTGGGTTTTTTAAACGGCCAAGGAAATCTTTCCAGCTTTCCATATCAGGTTCGTTCTTATGTGCAAGTTTTAATTTAGTAAGTACAGTTTTATCCAGTTGTTCTTTCATCATTAACAACGGAACTGAATAGATTGATGATGCATCAATAGATTCAATAACAGCATTAACATTCACATTACAGAATAATGCAATCTTTTTACGGATATCCTGTGAGATATGGTGCTCAGTACGGCAAACTAAAATGTCTGGCTGTATACCATATTCAAGCAAAGCTTTAACAGAGTGCTGTGTAGGCTTGGTTTTTAATTCGCCGGCAGCTGCAAGGAAAGGAATTAATGTTAAGTGAATAACTATAGCGTTATTAGCGCCCTCTTCCCATTTAAACTGACGCACAGCCTCAATAAATGGAAGAGATTCAATATCACCAACGGTACCACCCAGCTCAGTAATAACGATATCATATTTACCGCTATCGCCTAAAATGCGCATGTTTTTTTTGATCTCATCAGTAATATGAGGTACTACCTGCACAGTTTTACCAAGGTATTCGCCCTGTCTTTCTTTATTAATTACATTCTGATAAATACGACCAGTAGTAATGTTGTTAGCCTGTGTAGTTGGAACATTTAAGAAACGCTCATAGTGCCCAAGGTCAAGGTCAGTTTCTGCGCCATCTTCCGTAACATAGCATTCGCCGTGTTCGTAAGGGTTTAGCGTTCCCGGATCGATGTTGATATACGGGTCAAACTTTTGAATGGTTACACTGTAGCCGCGTGCTTGTAATAATTTGGCTAATGAAGCGGAGATGATGCCCTTACCCAAAGAGGAAGTAACACCGCCCGTAACAAAAATATACTTAGTCATGTTTGTGAATTTCTGATATAAAGGCAGTTTTTATACTGTCCTTATTGTTTTTGTACGGGATACAAAGTTAGCAAATAAACCGAAGCTTTAAGGCTCTTTTTTTAAATATTCGTAAAGCGAAAAATGTTTCAATGAATTTCCTAATATAATTTGTGGTGTACATGCTGACTAGCAATTATATAAAGGTGTCTTTTTAAAGTACAAAACCATATATAGTTTTAAGTATTTCTTCGGGTTTCTCGTTTTTATTTCCGCTGTATCGGGTAAATAATTCCATTAATTTCTTCAATTCGCGGTCTGTTTCGGCCCTTTTACCCTTGGTAGGTGGCTGTATTTCGTTATTGAAATTTGTAAATGCTTCAACCTTGGTAGCAAACCAGCTGGTATTTAATCTGGGTATTGCAAGACCTAATATCATACCGGGTAAACCACTAAATCCTTCGGGGCCGCCACGTAGTAAAATTTCGTCTGTATAAAAAGCAACAACATATACAGTATCATTGATTCTGCCTATTGCTTTTCGACATTCAAATCCTGAAATAATACGGATATCGTGCATAATTTTCCAGTTTATTTTAGGTATAGTATCTTTGAGCAGGTAATCATCGCCCATTAGATTTTTCTTTAGTACCCTGGTTTTGTTAGTGTAATCTGCATAAAGTTGATTGGTTGATTCGCCAGGACTCATGAAATACATAACATCATCGTCATTGTCGTCCCTTTTCTGGGCTTTATATATGGATCTTGTACGGTCAAAATAAAGATCCCAGTTGTTGCTTTTATATTTGGTCATGCTTGCTTTGACTTCGTCTGAAAGACCCAATTCCGACAAGGCACGCACCATGTTTATCTTTTTCTCAAACGTAATTTTTCCGTTTGGGATAAAAAGTTGCTGGGCAAGCAATTTAAAAGGCATTACACAGAAGAGAAATAAAAAAACCGGCCTATTCATTTATTAGCTATTTAACGCTGGAATTTTTAATAAAATTACCACTTAAATTCCAATTTATCCCAAATAATACATACCTCGGAATATAGCTAAACGTACTTTCACTTTTTATATTTCCACCAACATACCTGTTATACCCAATTTTTTGATTGAGAATGTCAGTAATGGATAGTTTAATTTCAAGCGCTTCGTTTTTTAATACCTTGGTAGCTAGGTAGCCGTTCCATATTGCAACATCCAAATCCCTATCGAAAGATGAATTTGCCGGACGGAATGATAAGGACATGGTGGTATTAAATTCGAATTTATAAGGTAATTGTACTGTTGCAGAAAATTCGTGGTCATGAATTAAACTTTTACCATCATTTAAGCTACCAATAGATGATTTGCCATACATAAAGCTGGCCGATGGGGTGTAACTTAAATCAAGCTTATGGGCATAGTAATTAAACGATGTTCTTAAATTGAACTGAGTATTCCTGGTTTTATTTCGTGTAAAGTTTAAAATGGTTTGATTATTAGCCGTATTAAATCCAAGGTCAACTCCAAAACGGAAGTTTAACTTCGGAAAACCTTTTGAATAATATACATTTCCGGCTATTGAATTGTTTCCGTTAAGATTGGTGTAGCTCGAAATCCTTTTGTTAAAATCATCAACTATTTCGGTATCTACAATAGCATTATTGGTAAAGCCATAACTAAAATAGCCAGATATATACTGATCGGTTGAGAACTGAAAACTGTTGTAAGAAAGGCTAAAGTTATTGGTAAAAGAAGGTCTTAAAGATGTATTACCTACGATCTGAAACAATGGGTTATTTAATTGCCTAACTGGTTGTATCTGGTTAATGCTCGGCTGTTGCATATAACCATTGTAGTTTACAGATAAGTTGCTGTTGTTGTCTATTTTATAAAAGAGGTTAGTGCTAGGCGACAAGTTTAAATAGTTACGATCAAAATCACTTTTCTTATCCAGATCTTTAAGTTCAAAGTTAGTTTGTGTAGCCTCCATCCCTGTTGATATAGAGAAATTTTTAACCCTGTACTGTGTTACTATTTTTCCAACATTCGAAAAATTGATGAACTTAAAGTTGTTACTTAAGGAGTCTATTTTGTTGATGTTATTGTCAGATACAAGCCTATAACTGCTTGATGATATGGTTTTAAAGCTATATCCAGCTTCTAAAGTCCACCTTTTTGACAATGGCTCTGTGTAGCTTACTCTTGTGCCTATTGAGTTTTGTTCATTTGCATTGTCTTTATTCAGATTGGTATTTTCGACTCTGTTTTCACTACCATTATTATCGTAATATTTTGTTTGATTTATACTTTTCTCAAGGTTTTTACTCGACAGGTTCTCTGGTTGGAGGTCTATTGAAAGTGTTCTTCCTCTTTTTTTAAATCTTCTTGACCAGTTGATGTTCCCATTAAAAGCCTCACTGTGGCCTGATCCGGTATTAGTTTGTTTGTTGGTGCTGATAAACAGGCCTCTCTGATCTCTTGTAAAATCATCACTGGTAGAGTTTAATTGATTTCTGTTTTGCTTAGCTCCAAAAGCTATTTTTAGTGTCGAAAGTGAATCTATATTATAGGTGTATCCGCCCCTTAAACTCTCGCCTGTATTTTTCGATCTGTCTTCCTTTCTCCCTGAACTCGAAAATAACGATCCGTTAGGAAGGAGTTCTTCTGATTTAGAGGTTCTTATATTCTTGTTTTTATAATCAAAACCTTTAAAATTAAGCTTTATGCCCATTGTATTATTTTCAAACCTATCGGCAAAGTGGCCACCCATATTAAAATTATTAGGTAAGCCACTGGTAGGGGAGCTGTAATCTTCATCGTCATCACCTCCAGATGAGTACATTACCGAACTGCCATCATCACCAACCTCAATTACATCGTAATCTTCACCTTTAAGCTTACGCATAGAACGGTTAATTTTAGAATCGTTGGTAAGATTCGAATAAGTTCCATATACCGCGGCTTTGAGTTTGCTTTTAAAAATACCCATCATGGCACCATAGTCTCTAAACTTATTGTTGCCCTGATTTGCATCTAGTGATGCCAGATATCCGTTCTTGGCATTTTCTTTTAATTTTATGTTGATGGTTTTATTTTTTATGCCATCGTCTATCCCGGTAAGTTCAGCAGCTTTGCTTTTTTTATCAAAAACCTGAACTTCTTCAACCGCATTGGCTTTTAAATATTTTGTAGCTAATAGCGGATCGTCACCAAAAAACTCATCACCGTCAACTAAAACTGTTTTAACATCTTTACCCTGGGCTTTTATATTCCCATTTTTATCTACAGCAACTCCGGGCAATCTTTTTAGCAATTCCTGAACATTAGCATTGGTACGCACGGCAAAACTGTCGGCCTGAAACACCAGTGTATCGCCTTTCATTCGTACAGCGCTTTTTGCCTGTATTACTATCTCACTTAAAAGTTTTGATTTTAGCTCCATTTTTATGTCGCCAAGTTTAATATGCGAAGTGTCAGAAACCCTCAGGTTTGTAATATAGTCGGCCATTTTAGGAAAGGTGATCAGCAGTTTATAGTCTCCTTTGGCAATATTTCTAAATTCAAACCTTCCTTCTGAATTTGTTCTGGTTGTTTTAACCATTATAGAATCAGCTGATCTTAATAAAAGCACTGAACTATGCTCCAGGTCTCTTTTTTCCAATGTATCAATAACCCTACCTGTAACGGTTGCTTTTTGGGCAGTTACGATGAGGTGAGATAAGGCTAGAAAAATGAAAATGGATAACCTCTTAAGCATAAATTATCGTTTAACATTTATTATGAGAGCTAAAATAATGTTTTTTGACAACTTGAGGTTTTTATGACGGACAGATAAAAAAAAGGCCCGAAAATTTTCGGGCTCTTTCTTTAAAGTATATTTGGTTAGAATATTCTAGGTTGTTTATTTATAAGCTATTAAGTGGTTCTTTTTGTTTCGTTGTATAAACATAGTGTTAAATTTAAAATTATCATAATATTTTTTTCAATTATTTTCAACAATTTTAGAAGAATGCCGTTTAACGTATCAAATAGGCATTTATTGTGTTGACAGGAATTTATATTTAAATATAAAATTTTACCTTGTACAGCAGGTATAATAGATTTTTACCTTACCTTCTTTTTCAGACCAGGCTATATAATTTTTGGTCTCTTTACCTAATCGGTAAATAAAACCATTTAACCTGGTTTTTTTCAGTTCCTGGTAAAATTCTTTATCAGGAACGTTCTCATCAGGTGTGTCAGTTTCATCTACAGCTGGCTCCATAAAGTTCTCATCGTCAAAAAAACGGTTCACTTCATCCTCCAGAAATTTGATTTGGTTCTTCTTTTTGGTAAGATCAATGGTGGCAATATAATTCTTAAATAGTTCCGCCGCTTTAATGTCTACGTCATAAATCTGTTTACCTTCAAAAGAGTTAATAGAAAATGCCAGATGCATGTTTTCTGGTTTGTCACCCAGTATTTGAACTTTAAAGGTGTCAGCTTTTAAAGAGTCACTAAAAGGCTTAGTTACAGATTTAACCAGATCTTTCGCTGCTACATCGTCCTTATCACTACTGTTACAAGCAATTAAAAGAATAGTACATAGAAAAAAGCAGGTTATTAACTGTTTCATAGACTGCTGTTTATTTTAATCAGGTCTTCAGGTGTATCTATGGCTATAGTTTCAATATCAGTAACTTTAGTCTTTATCCTGTAACCATTTTCTATCCATCTTAATTGTTCCAGGCTTTCTGCCAGTTCTAAAGAGGAAGGGCTGAGTTTGGTAATTTCCAGCAGGGCAGGGTAGGTATAGCCATAAATACCAATATGCTTGTAGAACTGATTGGCAGTTAACCAGTTTTCCTTTTCCTGGTTCCTTATGTATGGAATGGTTTGCCTGCTAAAATAGATCGCCTCGCCATTGGAATTGATAACAACCTTAGGGATATTAACATTGAAAAGCTCGTTTTCGGTATGTATCTCTTTAATTAAAGTAGCTAGCTGAACATCCTTTTCGCTAAAACAAGAGGCCAGAAGATCAATCTGTTCCGGATTTATATATGGTTCATCACCTTGAATGTTTATAATGGCATCATAGCCTGAAACAGCGGCAGCAACCTCAGCACAGCGATCTGTACCACTTAAATGATTGCTTGCGGTAATGATAAATTTGCCTCCAAAGCGCTTTACCTCATCAGCAATACGCTCATCGTCGGTTGCTACTATCACTTCCGATAAGCTTTTGGCTTTGCCGGACTGCTCATAAACCCTTTGGATCATACTTTTTCCTTTGATCTGAACTAAAGGCTTGCCCGGAAAGCGGGTCGAGGCATATCTGGCAGGTATGATTCCAAGAATTTTCATTTAAAATAATCCGTTTATTTCGGCTTCTATAGCTTGTATTATTGTTCCCAGATCTTCAGGGTTGTTTGTGAAATCTAATTTATCCTTATCAAGAATAAGCAGGTTACCGAGTTTGTAGTCTTTAATCCAGGCTTCATACTTTTCATTCAATTTCGAAAGATAATCTATTCTGATGCCTGCTTCATACTCTCTGCCGCGGCGTTGGATGTTGTTTACAAGTGTTGGTACAGATGCCCGAAGATAGACAAGCAAATCCGGAGGTTTGATAAACGATGTAACATTGGCGAAAATTGCCTTATAGTTTTGATGATCCCTAGTCGTCATCAATCCCATGTCATGCAAATTATCGGCAAATATATGAGCATCCTCATATATGGTTCTGTCCTGTATAACGTTTCTGTTAAAATTTTGTATGTCTACGATTTGCTGAAAACGGCTGTTAAGAAAGTAGATTTGAAGGTTAAAACTCCACCTTTTCATGTCGCTGTAAAAGTCTTCCAGATAAGGGTTGTTATCTACAGCTTCGTATAAAGCTTCCCAACCATAATTCTTAGCCAGTAAGCCGGTTAAGGTGGTTTTTCCGGCTCCTATATTTCCTACTATCGCTATGTGCATATACTTTTATTGAAGATTAGTAAGGTAGTTATTTTACCTAATAAGTTAAAATGATTTGAAACCAATTAATTCTCTAACTTCTCTTATCGTTTTTTGTGCGCTTTCTCTTGCTTTTAAAGCTCCATGTATGGCTACCTGACGCAGGTATGAGCTGTCTTTAGAAAGATCCTCTATACGTTCACGTATTGGCGTATTAAAAACAATCATATCTTCAGCCAATTGTTTCTTGAAGTCGCCATAACGAATTCCCATTTTATTGTATAATCCGTCAAAATGTTCAAGTGTATCAGCAGTCGAAACAATTTTCATTAAATCAAAAAGATTCTGGATGGCTTCAGGTTTTGTTTGATTTTCTTCTGAAGGCCCGCTATCTGTTACTGCACGCGATACTTTTTTACGTATAACTTCAGGGCTGTCAGATAAATAGATACAGTTTCCTTCTCCGCTTGATTTGCTCATTTTTCCATTGCCATCTAATCCAGGTACTTTAACCAGATTTTGTGAATAGTTAAATGCAAAAGCCTCAGGGAAATATTCTGAGTTGTATAGCCTGTTAAAGCGGTTCCCAAAAGTACGCGTAAATTCAAGATGTTGTTCCTGGTCCTTTCCAACCGGCACTTTTGTAGCTTTATGTATCAAAATATCAGCAGCCATTAAGGTAGGGTAGGTTAATAACCCTGCATTTACGTTATCTGGCTGAGACCTGACTTTATCTTTAAATGATGTGCTTCTTTCCAGCTCGCCCATGTACGCATTCATATTAAGGTATAAATACAGTTCAGCAACTTCCGGAACATCAGACTGGATATAAATTGTTGTTTCTTCCGGGTTAATTCCGCAGGCAAGGTATTCTACCAGAACATGCCTAACGTAGCCATGCAGGTCCTGAGGAGTGGGATGAGTTGTTAAAGAATGAAGGTCAGCGATAAAAAAATAGCAGTTATAATCGTACTGCATTTTTACAAAGTTGGTGACTGCACCAAAATAATTTCCTAAGTGTAATTTCCCTGTTGGACGAATGCCACTAACTACCGTTTCTTTCATAGGCCGAAATTAATAAAAAACCGTAATTCGATCTGCTTATAATTTCATTTTTATCCTTATTTCTTTAATTGGCTAATTATTTTCACAGCGCTATTACTTTAATGATTTGAATTCTAAAAATTTGTATGTTTGAATTTAATGATCAAACTTCTCAGACACCTGCACCGCATTTATTCCTTATTTATCCTTTTTGTATTTTCGGCGTTGTTTTATCCGTTTTATTATCTGGCTTCAAGAAACCCGAAGTATTACGATCTGATGAACAGGTTGCGTAAATGGAACAGCATTATTTGCAGTTTTTTTATAGGATTGGTTTATCGGATTAAGTTCGAAGAAGTTATAAAAAGGGATCAGGCTTATATCTATTGTGCAAATCACACTTCCAATTTTGATATTATGGTGCTTTGCGTAATTGCAAAAGGACGCTTTCATTTTATGGGGAAAGAAGAATTGCTGGCTAACCCTGTTTTAAAACTGTTTTTTAATACTATTGATGTTCCGGTTAAACGGGAAAGTAAGATATCGGCTTTCAGAGCGTTTAAAAAAGCAGGTGATAATCTGGAAAAGGGGATGAGTCTGATTATTTTTCCTGAAGGAAGGATAGAAGATCAGTATCCTCCTAAAACAATCCCGTTTAAGAACGGACCTTTCAGGCTGGCAATTGAAAAAAATATACCTATTGTTCCTGTTAGTATGGTTAATATTTGGAAAAGAATGTGGGATGATGGTTCAAAATATGGAACAAGTCCGGGAATTTGCGATATTTACATCCACAAACCGATAGGTACTGAAGATTTGGGAGTAGATGACTCAGATATATTAAAGAACCGGGTTTTTGATTTAATAAACAGTAAACTTGCTCATAAATGATTATAGATAAGCAAACCATAAATAAAGTTGCTGATTTAGCCAGAATAGCTATTGAAGATAAAGAAGTTGATACATTGATTGCCG
>Ga0157370_10002733_pt1 | contig 21108 bp, 18 predicted proteins | sample C35metaG_FD_113463 | JGI IMG/M metagenome (GOLD analysis project Ga0157370, IMG submission 113463) | Corn rhizosphere microbial communities from Kellogg Biological Station, Michigan, USA - C3-5 metaG | ecosystem: Host-associated > Plants > Roots > Rhizosphere > Soil | place: USA: Michigan...
GCGCTACAGGTATTCGAAGCGGCGGCACGGCACGAAAGCTTTACCCGGGCCGCGGACGAACTCGCGCTCACCCAAAGCGCGGTCTGCCGCCAGGTCGCCTCGCTGGAAAACAGGCTGGGCGTCGCCTTGTTCCTGAGAATCAAGAAGCGCGTCGTCCTGACGCCTCACGGGCGCCACTACGCCGTGCAAATACGCAAGAGTCTCGAGCGCATCGAGCGCGATACGCTCGAACTGATGGCGCAGCGCGGCGTCGGCCGTGTGCTCGAACTCGCCGTGGTACCGACATTCGCCAGTCAATGGCTGATTCCGCGCCTGCCGCGGTTTCGCGCGCTGCGGCCCGACATCACAGTCAATCTGTCGATCCGTACGGAGCCGTTTCTGTTCAGCGATTCGCCGTTCGACGCCGCCGTCTATTTCGGCCGATCGGTTTGGCCGGGCACGCAAGGAACGCTGCTCTTTCGCGAGGGCAACGCGGTGCCCGTTTGCAGCCCCGCGCTGATGGCCGATGGCGCACTGCTGACGCGCGAGCGTCTTGTCGACATGCCGCTTCTGCATCTATCGACACGCCCCGACGCCTGGCGCGAGTGGTTTCGCGCGTATGAGTTCGGCGACGATGCCCGCGCCGTACGCGGGCCCCGCTACGAACTGTTCACGATGCTTTCGAGCGCGGCACTTGCGGGGATGGGGGTCGCCCTGATGCCCGAAATCTTGATCGCGGACGAACTCGCGACGGGACGGCTCACCGTCCCGCTCGATATGCCGCTCCCGAGCGATGCAGGCTACTATCTCGTCGCACCGGACGCCGTCGCGAACGACGAGCCGTTCGTTGCACTATCGCGGTGGCTCTTGTCGCTCGTTCCCCACCCCGCTCAGGAGGATATGCGCGAGCCCGATCCGCGCGAGGTTCGCGCTGTCGAGCGCGCACGCTAACCACTGCGCCGCGAGGGCGTGCCGAATGCATGCCCTACGCCGCCTCGGCTTCCGAAACGATCCATGCGCGAAACGCCTGCATAGCGGGGGTCATTCGCTTTGATTTAAGCCATGTGAGCCAATAGCTGCCGGTACTGACTTCGAGTTCGAACGCGCGCACAAGCCGTCCCGATTGCAGTTCGCGCTCGAACATCCGCGCCGGTGCCAACGCGACGCCTGCGCCCTGCATCGCCGCCTCGACCATCAATCGCGACGAATCGAATACGGGCCCGCGAAAAGCGCCCACGGGCAGTCCCGCCTGCGCGAACCAGAGCGCCCATTCGTCGGCACGGTATGAGCGCAGCAGCGTTTCCGCGGCAAGGTCGCGCGGCGCGCGGATACGCTGTGCTACCTCGGGCGCGCATAGCACTGCGAGCGGCGCATCGAGCAAGGCCGCCGCTTGCGTGCCGGGCCAATTGCCGTCGCCGAAACGAATCGCGAAGTCGAAACCTTCCGTGGCGAAATCGACGACGTTGTTGTGTGTCAACAGCCGCATTTCGACGAACGGATGCGCGCTGCGAAACCGATTGAGCCGCGGCATGAGCCAGCCCACGGCGAAGGTACCGACCACACCCACCGTCAAGACTTCATGAAAGTGGCCACCGTCGAATTGCTTGAGCACCGCATCGATGCGGCCGAACGCGTCGGACACGACAGGCAGCAGCGCCAACCCCTCATCCGTCATTCCGAGCCCTCGAGGCAAGCGCTTGAATAGTTGCGCCCCCAGCTTGTCCTCGAGCGCCCGGACTTGCTGGCTAACGGCCGCCTGCGTCACGTTCAACTCGCGCGCAGCGCGCGTGAAGTTCAAATGGCGCGCCGACGATTCGAATGCGCGCAATGCATTGAGCGGCAGATGTCTGGCCATACGGAAAAATCCATAAGAAATAGTTTTATGTCCGAAAAGTTATCATCGATTGTGGATGACCGGCAAAAACGCGATATTCATCGCTCTTTCAACGGAGCGAAGACGATGCAAAGAAGAAAATTCTTAGGAACTGCGCTGGGCGGGATGATAGCTGGCCTATCGAATCAGGGATGGGCCGCCTCAGCGACGAGTACGCCAGATCGGCATGCGACGGCGCGCGCTATCGGATCGGCGTGCGCCTCTATCGAAAAAAGCGTCGAGGGGCGCCTTGGGGTAGCCGTCCTCGATCTCGAATCGGGCATACAGGCCGGTCATCGCATGACTGAACGTTTTCCGATGTGCAGCACGTTCAAGCTGCTGCTTGCGGCCGCCGTCCTCGCGCACGTCGATCGCCGCGACGAACACCTCGAGCGCCGCATCGTCTTCGGCGCGGACCGCATCGAGCAGTACGCACCGGTTACGCGCCACCGCGTCGGCGGGCAGGGCATGACGGTGGCCGAACTCTGCGATGCGGCCGTGACGATGAGCGACAACACGGCGGCGAACCTGCTTCTCGATCAGATCGGCGGGCCGGCCGGCTTCACGGCGTTCATGCGGCGCTTGGGCGATACTGTGACGCGCCTGGATCGAAACGAGCCTTCGCTGAACGAGGCGATTCCGGGCGATCCGCGCGACACCACAACGCCCCTATCCATGCTCGGCAACTTGCGCGAGGTGCTGCTCGGCGAAGCTTTGTCGTCGGCATCGCGAGCACGATTGCTCGCATGGGGCGTCGGCAACCGCACCGGCGACGCGCGCCTTCGTGCAGGTGTTCCGCCCGATTGGCGCGTCGCAGACAAGACCGGTACGGGCGAGCGCGGGTCGACGAACGACATCGGCATCCTGTGGCCGCAAGAGCGTGCGCCGATTTTAGTGGCGGTCTATTTGACGCAGACGAGTGCGCCGGTTCGCGCGCGCGATGCGGCCGTGGCAGACGTCGCCCGCGCGATCGCGCGGAACCTGGCGTGATTCGCGATCGCATGAGAAAAGCGTGGAGAAACAGGATGCAAATCGATGCACGCGCTGGCGGCGCGACGATCAATGGCGAACGAGCGGCTGAGAAAGATAGCGCGCCGAGCGTCGATACCCACGCCCGCGCGCCGATGAGCGCGGCAAGCTTTTATGAAGCCACCGTCGAACGTCCGCACCGGCCATCGCTTGCCGCCGCGCACGAAGAGGCCGCCGTCTGTATTGTCGGCGCAGGTTTCGCTGGGCTCGCCACTGCGCTGGGACTGGTCGAGCGCGGTATGCGCGACATCGTCGTACTCGAGGCCGAACGCGTGGGCTTCGGCGCATCGGGCCGCAACGGGGGGTTCGTCTTCGGCGGCTACAGTCTCGAGTGCGCAGACCTTCTACGCCTACTGGGCCCCAACGACGCTCGATCGCTCTATCGGCTGACGCTCGATGCCGTCGATCTCATCGGCAAGCGCATTGAACGCTATGGGATGGACTGCGATGTCGTCCATGGCGGCGTGATCCTTGCCGATTGGTTCGGACGCCCGGAGATGCTCGCTGCGCAGCGCGAACTGATGCGCAGATCGTTCGACGTCGAATGGGAACCCATTGAGCGGCACGCGCTACGCGAGCGCCTAAAGACCGGCCGGTATCACGGCGGCTTGTTCGAGCGCCACGGATTTCATTTCCATCCGCTCAAATACGCACTCGGGATCGCGCAGGTGCTGGCAGATGCCGGCGTGCGTATCTACGAACACAGTGCGGCCCTTGGCATCGAGCGGCAGAATGATCGTCATCGGGTTCGCACTGCTAACGGATCGGTCGTCGCGCGTCACGTCGTCATGGCCGTCGGCGGCTATGCGCGCGGCGTCTATCGTCCGGTGGAACGCGCGGTGATGCCGATCGCCACCTATGTGGTGGCAACGGAGCCGCTGGGCGCGCGCTTGAAGGATGTCATCGACGACACGGCAGCCGTCTACGATACGCGTTTCTCCTTCGACTACTACCGCCCATTGCCTGACACGCGCCTCCTCTGGGGCGGACGCATTTCCATTTTCGAACGCGATCCGCGCACCATTGCGAAACTGCTGATGCGCGACTTGCTGCGCGTTTATCCGCAGTTAGAAGGCGTGCGGCTCGACTATGCGTGGGGCGGCCTGATGAGCTATGCACGCCACAAGATGCCGCAGATCGGCCGATGCGACGACGGGGTGTGGCATGCGGTGGGATTCGGCGGGCACGGCGTCGCGCCCACGACCGCGGCAGGTGAAGTGCTGGCCGCCGCGATTACCGACGAACGCCCGATTCCCGCGCCGTTCGCCCGCTTCGGCCTCGAGCCGATGCACGGCCCACTCGGGCTTGCCGCCGCTGAGTTGACCTACCTTGCAAAAATCGCCGTCGATGCAATCGCGCAGTGCAGGCGCCGATAATCACTGCACCATCGGCACTTGAACGTTGTCAGGACCGGGGCCCGCCGGCGCGGCTGCCGCTCCCGACTCGATAATCGCGCGGTCCACGAGTGCTTTCGCCTCGGTACTGCTTGCATCGATCGAGAGCGCGGTCCCTGCGTTGTGCCACACGCAGTGCCAGCGTGACTGGACGACGCAAGCGCGAGCCGCATTCAGCGATGCGTCGCGCGCTCGTTCGCGCGCCGCCAACTGGTCGCCCAGCGATTGCGCATAGCTATTGCTCGGGTCTCCAGCCAACACGCCCCGAAGCGAAGCGCGTGCGCCCTTCAAATCGTTCTTTGCGAGCCGTGACTGGACCCCGTCCAACGTCCGCGCGATGACGGCAGCACGCGTTGCTCGCGCCTGCTCCTCTCTCTGCTGAGGGGGCAACTGCTCCTTAGCCATCGTCGTATCGGTCGATGCGGCACGCGCATCCGTGCGCGCCGCCTGCTTGGCGTACGCGCGCTCAGCGTCGCTCTGCTGCACTTGCTGGGTTCGGTCGCTTCCGTTCGATGCGCCCGACGCCGGCGGGGCCTGCGCTGTGCGCTGCGATTGCACCGAGGCGGGCGCCTGTGGCTGCGACTGCACCGACGCGACGGGGGGAGCCGTCGAGGTGGCGGGCGGCGGCAAATTGGCGATCGACATATCGGGCGAACTCGAATCGTCTGCCTTCGAGGCAGGCGGCGCGCTGCTCGATTGCACTCCGTTGTTGCCCGAACGGGGCGCGAGTCCCGCCGTGTTCGCGACCGGCGCCGGCACCTGCAGTGCGCTCCGATTATTGGTATTGGCCGACGGCATTGACGACGGAACGGACGACAGCGAAGTCGACGGACCTGCGATGCCCGAGCCGGCGGGGCCTGCCGCCCCGTTCGACGCAATCGAGCCTTCGACGGATCGCGACGCGCTGTCCTGCGATACCGAAGACGGGGAAGGTGCCGCTTGATCGTATCGATGCAGCAGCACAGCACCGCCGTAAAGCACGACGAAGGCTGCCAAAATCAACCCGGTTCCACCCTTCATGCTCCATTGACGCGCGCCCCGAAACGCGGGCGCCCGCATTTCGCCGTAGGGATCGCCATCGGGCGATGCGAACAGCGGTGTCGGGGGCCCGGGCCATGGCCCGTCCAGATCGCCTTCGAAATCGGAAGAATCGAACGAACGCATCGACGGCTCGCCACGTGCCGCGGCAGCGGGACCGCGCGGCTCACGCGACGCAGCGCCGGCCAACGCGAAGCGCGCATGCGCGCCACAGTGAGGACAGAATGCAACGGGCTCCGAAATTCGGCCGCCGCAACGGGCGCACGCAGTCGGAAACCTCGTTTCGCGAGCGGTTTGATCACGCATGCCCGTGCTCCAGACGCACGGACGAAGCAGCCTTGGCGCCTCGCTTCGAATGGGCGCTCGTGGGCGTGAGCGCAATTAACCGCTCGATTCGATGAAAAAGCTTGAGCATGACGTCGGATAATCGAATCGAACCAATGGCCCACTATGGTTGACGTACCGCAACGCGTCAAGGCAGACGTGGCGGATTCACGTCGGGCAAATCCGCCAGAAGTTCGTCGGTCGATGCCAATCGGTTCCGACGCCAATTTTCGTCCCCGCGTCGCGCGGAGCAACGAGGTTTGCACGGAATGGACGGTTTAGCGCGCCGTATGGCCGTGCAGCAGCGCCCGGTATTCGCTGGGCGTGACGCCGACGGTAGCCTTGAATTGACGCGTAAACGCACTGTGATCGGTGTAACCGCAGAGCGCGGCTACGTCGGTTACCTTGTCACTGGATGCAAGCAATGCCGTCGCCGCATCGAGGCGAGTCTTCAATAGCACTTGCCGCGGCGTCAGATGAAACACTTTGTGAAAATATCGCTCCAATTGCGCGACCGACATGCCTGCCATGTGCGCGAGATGCGTCAAATTAAGCGGCTGCACGTAGTTTTCTTGGATGAATTGAACGACTTCCGCAAGCTTCGTATACGCGGGGTGCGTGCGTTCATTGGCCTTTAAATCGCGCGAGGCGCCGGCGATACCGACGATCTGTCCTGCACCGTTGCGCAGCGGCACTTTCGAGGTCAAGCACCATCCAGGTTGACGGCCGGGATAAAGATGCAACTCGAGTTGGTCGATCATGTGCGCGCCGCCGTCGATGATCGAGCGATCCTGCTCCATGTAAGCCGCGCCGAATCGCGAGGGAAACACTTCTTCGGTCGTTTTCCCGACGATGGCGCGCTTGTCCTTGCACCCGCAGCGCGAGGCCAACGTACGATTGACGAGCGCATAGCGCGCATCGTGGTCCTTCACGAAGAAGACCAGGTCGGGCAACGCATCGAGTACCGGCTCGATCTGCGCGTAGTACGGCAGCATATCGGCGAGCGTTTCGGCGGGGGGCGTCTGCGGCAAAGAAATCGTCGGGAGCATCATCAAGGAGCACGGAAAAACGGCGCGGCCTACACGCGCCGCGGAAAGCGCCTCGATTATAGGCGAGCGTCGGGCCCGGCCTGCGTGTCCGACCGCGCTTCCATGAGCGCACCGATACGGGTGGGCACGAGCGGCGGGCGCGGCGTCGCGGCATCCCAGCCGAAATAGGTCTGCGCGGCAGCCCCGCACACGCGCCCCTGGCACGGTCCCATGCCGCAGCGCGTATGCAGTTTCGCGTCGCGCCATGTTGCGTAGGCGGCCACGTCGCCAAACCGGACATCCTCGCAGCGACACAGGATCGTTTCGGGGCTCGGCCCTATACGCGCCTGCTCGCGCAGTTCGAACGAACGCGCTACGCGTTGGGCGAAACGCCGCCAACGATCGCGGGTTCGCAACAGATCGATCGGCACCCGTTGACCGCTCGCCGAAAGACCCGCGATCTCGCCCTCTGCTCGAGCGAGCTCCATGCCGCCGATGCCCGTGCATTCGCCGGCCGCCCAGACCCCGGATACCGACGTCCGCTGCGTCTCATCGATATGGATTGCGCCGTCTGCCAGCACGCATCCGAGAGCCTGCGCCAGCGCAACGTTCGGCACGAGTCCATAACCGCATGCGATCCGGTCGCATTCGAGTGTGACGACGCGCTCGCCCCGGCGGATGACGACGGCCTCGACCCGCCCGTCGCCGAGCGCCTTATGCACGACACTGCCCGGCCAATAGCGCGTCCCGGCGAAACCGCGCGTCAATCGAATCGCCTGCCAAGCCTTCGACGGTGTAGCGCCGAGCGAAAGCCCGAATTGCAACAGCGCGGCCCACGGCGCTTGTTCGACAACCGCGGCAACATGCGCACCGGCTGCTCGCGCAGTCGCCAGCGCGGCGATGAGGAGCGGCCCACTGCCTGCCAGGACGATGCGCTCGCCGCGCACGGGCATACCGCCCTTGATCAGCGCTTGCACACCGCCGGCCCCTGTTACCCCCGGCAAGGTCCAGCCTGAGAAAGGCAGCAATCGTTCACGCGCACCCGAGGCAATAATGAGTTGCGCAAAAGAAAGAGATACGCCGCCGTGCGTCTGCGCATCGACGATCATTTCGCACGGGCTCGCAAAGGCCGACACGCGGGCGCTGGCGTAATGCGTGACATTAGGAGAACCGATCCAATCAGGGCGCGTATTGCGCAACGCACTCGCGGCGGCCACACCCGGCCCTTGGCGCCATACTTGGCCGCCTGCTTGCGGATTGTCGTCGACGAGGGCGATACGCAGGCCGCTGCGGGCAGCCGTCCGCGCAGCCGCAAGACCCGCCGGCCCCGCACCGATAATCGCGATATCGACATTCGCCTTCACGACAGGCCGCCCTCCGTGCGAATGTCCATACCGTCACGGCAAATCGTTTGGCAAGCGAGAACATGCGCGCGTGCGTCGATCGTCATTCGGCACTCGTGACAGACGCCCATTCCGCAAAACGCAGCGCGGGGCTGCCCGCTCACGGATGTCCGCGTGCCGCGAATGCCGTAGAGGCGAAACACCGCGGCCACGACCGTTGTCTGCGAGGCGACTTCGATCGGCACGCCATCGATCGTCACTTCGATACGCTCTTGCTCCGGCTTGTGTTCAAGCGTCATGGGGTGCCTCCATGGGAAAGCGCTCCAGCCGATAGGGGGCGGCGTCGATGGCTGTTTGTCGGCCCGCGATCTGCGCGGCCAACAGCTTGCCCGTTGCAAGCGAAGTCGTGACGCCAAGCCCTTCATGCCCGGCTGCGATCCACACGCTGGGCAAGGCATCGCCTGCGGGGCCGATGATCGGCAAGCCGTCGGGCGTAGCGGCTCGAAAACCCGTCCATGCACGCATGGCGTTCAACGTCGGAAGCGACGGCAGATACCGCGCGGCGCGTTCGATCATCCTCGCGAGCACCGACCATTCCGTGCTGGGATCGAGCGTATCGAACTGACGCGACGAGCCGAGCAGTACCTGTCCCGTCGGTCTTGGCTGCGCGTTGAAAGCGACCGATGCGCCCTGCGTTTGATGCGCGCTCGCGATGTACCCGAGTTCGAGGATTTGATGACGGATATAGCCCGGGTAGCGGTCGGTGATCAGCAGATGCCCCTTCTTCGGCACGATCGGCAGCGATGGCACGAGCCGCCGAGCCGCAAGGCCGTTTGCGACTACGACGAGACCCGCTCGGATCCGCTCGCCGCTTGCGAGTTGAACCTCGTTCTGTGCCAATCCCGTCGCGTCGCAGGCTAAGCGTACGCGAATATTTCGGTGTCCTGAAGAATGTTCGAGCAACCATTGCGCGGCGCGCGGCGCATAGACGATGGCATCGTCGGGCACGAGCAAGCCACCGGCCATCGGCATGGCCAACGCCGGCTCGCACGCATGCAGCGCCACGGCATCGAGCAAGTGCGTTTTGACATGAGCGTCGGCGAAGGCGCACTGCAGCGAGCGCGCCGCATTGTATTCTTCGTCGTCGGCAGCGACCCACAGCGTGCCGCATTGTGCGAACGCGTCGGCCGCGCGCAGCGAAGGGGCCAGTGCTAGCCACAACTCGCGCGAATAGCGCGACAGCGCGAGCTCGGCGGGCGAATCGTTCATCACCACGATATGGCCCATGCCGGCCGCCGTTGCGCCGCCGCCGATACCCGACGCAGCGTCGAGCACCTCCACCGTCATACCGAGCGCGGCCAACTCCGCGGCGCATGCGGCACCGACGATGCCGGCGCCGATCACGACGGCGTCGACCGTCATGCGGCCCGCGTACCGGTAACCCCGGCGGCGAACGGATCGTCCTCCTCGAACAGCAGCTTGCCCTCGGCCATGACATAAGCGCGGCCGGTGATCGTCGGCTCGATCGCCCGCGCTCCCGGCGGCAACCCATCGACCGAATCGAGCGGCATATACCGCGCGTCGAACACGCTGCCGATGATGCTTTGCTGACGCCATGTGGCGCCCGCCACAAGCTTGCCGTCGGCCGCGAGACAGGCGAGCTTCGCACTCGTGCCCGTGCCGCACGGCGAGCGGTCGTACGCATCGCCCGGACACAGCACGAAATTGCGGCTATCCAATCCCGGCTCGTCGCATTCGGCGAACAATTCAATGTGATCGATAAGCGCACCATCGGTACCCGTCACGCCCTGCGCGATCAACGCTTTGCGGATCTCATGCGTGAATGCGGTGAGTTCGCCGATGCGTGACGGCTCGAGCGTGCGACCATGTTCGGCGACAAGAAAAAACCAATTGCCGCCCCACGCGACGTCGCCGACAAGGGTTCCCGCCCCCGGCACCTCGACCGAAACACCGTGCCGATAGCGATAGGCAGGGACGTTGCGCACGGACACGCTGCGGTCTTCATTGAGTGTCGCTTCGACAACCCCGACCGGTGTCTCGATACGATGCCGTCCGGGCGACAGGCGCCCCATGTAGGCCAGCGACGCGACCAGCCCGATCGTGCCGTGACCGCACATGCCCAAGTAGCCGACGTTGTTAAAGAAAATGACGCCGGCGGCACAACGCGTATCGAACGGTTCGCAGAGCAATGCGCCGACCATGACGTCAGAACCGCGCGGCTCCGTTACCACGCTCGCCCGCCAATCGTCGTGGCGCGCACGCAGGATTTCGAGCCGCTCGGCGAGCGGGCCGGAGCCCAGATCGGGACCACCCGCGATCACGAGACGCGTGGGTTCGCCGCCCGTATGGGAATCGATGATGTGAAGGGTTTTCATGGGGCTAATAGTAGGAATGCCAAGCCGCGACGTCTTGGCGCCGGTGCGCGCCCGACATGCCGATTTCGGCATACTTCGGGAGGTTGCCTGCGCTGTGCCGAAATCGTCATCGACAATGCGCGAAGCGCGCAAGACGAGGCGAATACCGCGGCCTAAACTGCGTCTCGCATTCTGCTCATCTACCGCATCCGGAGAAACGAAATGGCACCAGTCTGGCAAGGCGTCATGCCCGCCGTTACGACCAAGTTTCACGAAGATTTCAGCATAGACCGCGCTTGGACGAAAAAGAACATCGAAGCGCAAATCGATGCCGGCGTGGACGGCATCATTGTCTGTGGCTCGCTCGGCGAAGCTTCGACCCTATCGCTCGACGAGAAGCTGGACGTACTCGATGTGGCCGTCGACGCGGCACGCGGCCGTGTGCCGGTGCTCCTCACGATCGCGGAAGACAGCACGCTAGAAGGATGCCGCCAAGCGGAGCGCGGCGCAAAGCACGGCGCCGCGGGGTACATGGTGCTTCCTGGCCTGCGCTACCTGTCCGATCGCCGCGAAACGATCAATCACTTCCGCATGGTCGCAAAAGCAAGCCCACTGCCGATCATGGTGTACAACAACCCACTCGCCTATGGCGTCGACATGACGCCCGAGATGTTCAAGGAAATCGCCGACGAATCCAAGCTCGTGGCGATCAAAGAGTCCAGCGGCGACGTCCGCCGCGTTACCGATTTGTTCAACGCCGTGGGCGAACGCTATGCGATCTTCTGCGGCGTCGACAACCTCGCGATGGAAGCGATGTTGATGGGGGCGCATGGCTGGGTTGCAGGGCTCGTCTGTGCGTTCCCGCACGAAACGGTCGCGATTTATCGACTACTGCAAGCCGGGCGTCTCGAAGAAGCGCGCACGATCTATCGCTGGTTTGCGCCGCTGCTCGCGCTCGACGTTTCGTCTAAGCTCGTTCAAAACATCAAGCTGGCCGAGGCGATCGTCGGCCTCGGTACCGAGCCTGTGCGCCCGCCTAGGTTGCCGCTCGCCGGCGAAGAACGTTCCGCCGTCGAGAAATTAATTAGGAAAACTATCGAATCTCGGCCGCCATTGCCGGCCCGCTGATCCTCCCCTCGGAAGCGGCTCTCAACGCCGCTTCCTTACGCCGCAACGGCGCCTTCCGAACGACCCCATTCCCGCCGCTCACGAATTCTTGCAACGTCCGTTTAAAGCGGCCGTTCGTTGCGTGTGCAACCGTTTTCATCGGTCTGACTCCATATAATTATTGCTGCTATCGTCGGAAAAATAGGTTTTTTTTCGCTGTAGCATCGCGCCTTCTTTCAACCCGACGATAGGAAGAGACGTGAAGTTCAGACGATTTGAAACCCTCTGCAGATTGGCTGCTTCTGCGCTGATGGCATGCGCGATATCGCTCCCGCTTGCCCAATCCGCGCATGCGCAGGTCGAAACCCCGAAGGCGCCGATCTATGGCGTGACGCTGGATGACTTGAGTAAGTTCAACAAGATCATTACGTCCCTGCAAGATTTGCCGTACCGACCCACCGTGCGCGTGGTGTTCGATCCGGGTACGTCGGCAGCGGACTATTACCCTTATATCGTCAAGCTGCATCAGTATGCTTACGTGATGGGCGAGATCTACGATTCGTATTACTTCCCGACCACGTTGTCGGCCTATACCGCACGCACGAAAGAGCTTGTTTCGACCCTCGGCGCAAACGTTGACGTGTGGGAAATCGCGAACGAAATCAACGGCGAGTGGCTACGCCCCGACATGAACGGCCCGACTTCCGCGGCCACGACCGAAGAGCAGCAGATTGGCCAGATGATTCAATCGGCCTACACGGTGGTCAAGGGCGCCGGCGGGAAAGTCGCCGTGACGATGTACTACAACCAGGACCCGGGCGGCAACAACTGCTGGGAATTGCCGATGGATAACTGGCGCACGTGGCCGACGCAGTTTCTGTCGTCCACCGTGCGTAACGGCGCGGACTATGCGCTCTTCAGCTATTACCCCTATCAGGATTGCCCGGGGCTTGCACCGTCGTGGAAGAACGACTTCGCGACGCTTGAAAGCCTGTTCCCCAACGCCAAAGTGGGCTTCGGCGAGATCGGTACGTCGGATACGGGAGCGCCTTGGTCGGTCCAATCGGAGATGATCAAGACGTACTACCCAATGGTCGGTACGATGAACGATCCGAAGTTCATCGGCGGGTTCTTCTGGTGGTATTACGCCGAAGAAATGCTCCCGTACTCCACGAGTCAGTACTTCCAACTTCTGCGCAACACAATCATCAGTCTAAAGGCACCGTCATAACGTTTCGGCGCATTCAAGGGAGCGCCCCCTGCCGACGCGCGGCACGGGGCGCCAGTGCCCTGGCGAGCTCGTTGGAGATGTAATGCGGCCCATCGAACAAATACGCCGGATATCCGCGATACGCCGCGAGCTGCGAACGCAGTTCGTCGACGGTAGCGGCACGAAAACCGCCGTGCTCGCTCGGGCGAAACGCTTCGGCGATCACGCGCACACGGTCAGCACCCAGCTTCGCAGAGAGCGCATCGAGATACTCGCGAGCGACCGACGGCCCGCGTGCATAGACGCCGCAGCCGTCTTGGAAGAACACGCCGATATCGGCCGGTAGCCATGACGCGAGCCAATCGGCGAGCGTCTTCCCCCCCACATTCGACCGATCGTAGACCGAAATCCATAAGGGACGCGGCAGGTCGCGCAGCAACACCGCCAGCTTCGGCGCATCGGCCCAGGACGGGTCCACCTCCACCGGGAAATAGTAGTCCGTGACGTGCAGCGGCAACGGCACGCGCGCGACCTGTGCCGATAGCCGGGCCAACTTCGCGACGTTGTCCCGAGCGCGCTTTTCATCGCTGTAGCCGGCCAGCCCCAGCACGACATCCCGGGCCCACGGTTCGCGCCCGATGCGCGGCCAGTCGGGCATATCCGCCACGGTCGGCACGCCGGCGTTCGGCACGAACGCCATATCGTCCACGACAAGCCATTGAATCAACAACTGATGTACGCGCAGCAGTTGCCAATCGCCGACGGGATGCGCGGTCGCGTTGTCGACTTGCCAAACGATCCCTTGGGCTTCGCTGTCTCCCGGCATGTCGGCACACGCAGCGGTGAATGCCGCTACGGCACACCCGAGCCCTAGGAGTCCTAATCGAAACGGCATTCCAAATCGGCCCCGACCCCTAAACTTGCCACCGAACCGACTCCGCGCGACTCGCCACATGAGCGCCTCCGCATGCCGCGCCGGTCAATACCAGAGCGTCAATTGCACGGCAAGCCCACGAGCGCGAGCAGCCGACGTTAGCGGAATATGGTACTGCACTGTCAAGTCGGCGTAGCTTGCCGGCGCGCTGTATTGGCTCTCGCGGAACCAAAAACGGAACTGAACGCCGGGGCCGACACTGATCGAGGTTTGGTTGCGCTCCTTGTTGTCGTGATCGAGAATCAGCGCAACGTGCGGGTAAACAGTTAGATGATCGCTGATGCCGGTGACCGCCCACGTGTGTCCATAACGTAACTGAGAATACAAAATGTAACGGCCCTGATGCAGAAAATAGTCGGCTTCTGCATAGACTTGCCACGCTCTCCAACTCGGTTCAGTCACACGCAAATCGCTGCCCGCTTCGGAGGAGTAACCCAGACGGGCGAGCCAATCGTTCTGCGAGAGACTTCCTAATCGCACGAGACGCTCGGCGCTCAGGACGAGGTTCTGATCGACGAGTGGCTTATAGCGCGCACCGATCGAACCTTGAAGTGTAGGCAGGCCGGTTACGTTGCCGGATCCATCGTATGCCGTGCCGTAGCCGCGCACGAAGAACTGCAGAATGCGTCCGTTTCGATAGCCGATTTTCGGCGGCTGCCAGTATGCTTCGATCCCGGGCTGCAACACGCTGACCGTGCCTTGATACGAGAACGCCGACACCTGATACGGCAAGCTCACCACGAAGCCCCAGTTGCGCTCCAACTGCTGCACTTCGCGGCGATAACCGAATCGCCGTTGATCGTCGAACGCGTGCTCGTGATCGTCTGCGTCGAGGCTCGTTTCGAACAGCTTCACGGCCTCGTCGTTCTCCCCCGCCCGCTTCGCCGCGTAGCCCGCGTCCGCGAAGTTGCCTGCGTTGCCGCCCCCCAGCGCGAAGCCTTTCTGAAACTCCGTCAGCGCTGCCTGGTCCTGGTTCTCGCGCAGCAGGTCGTACGCTTGTTGCAATGTCTTTTGCGCCTGTTCGTTGCGCGGATCGGGCTCAGGCTGTTGAGCGAAATCGATCAGTGCGGCGGCGCTTTGTTTATCGTCGTCGGTCACCGCGTTGGCTTGCGCGAGTTGTGCCGCCGCGAGTGCGCCGTTGCGATCGCCATTGCGCAAACGCAGTTGCGCAACGCGAAGTTGCACGGCCACGTCGGGCTCATTTTCTATCGGCTTCAACGCCAGCGCAGCTTGATCGGGCTCATGCGCCATCATTGCGCTATCCGCCCATGCAAGTCGCAGGTTGCGCTGCTGAGTCTCATCCCAACTTCCCTTCGCAAGCGCGGCCGACAAATCGTTCACGGCCATCTCGTAGCGCTGCTGCTTCTGCTGCAGGAAACCGTGTTGCGCCAGTACGTTGCCGTCGTCGGGATATTGCTTCAACAACGCGTCGGCTTGCACGTTGGCCTCTTGGATTTTTCCCTCTCGCAGATAAACATCCAACAACAGCAAGCTCAGTTGCAAACTCGACGGCTGTACGCGCAGCGCTCGCGATGCATAGTCCTCAGCCCGCGGTAAATCGCCCGCAGCAATCGCTTTATAAGCCGCATCGGCAAGACGATACGCGCGCGGCGTCAACTTCTGCTGTGCCCAAGACATATTGGCGAGCAGTGCCAACGCGGCAAAAGCAGCCAGCCCCCCCTTGCGCACGATCGCGCGCAGGCGCCTCGTGCGCTTCAATGTTGTAGGTTTCATCAACGTTCCCCCGGTTGTATCGACGGCATGAAGCGGCGCCTGGACAGCGCGACGTCCGCATCGCGATCGAGCTCCGAGAAGCGGGCGTGGCGCGCGAGCTCGGCTGCGATCTCGACGTCGCTTGCCACGAAGTACGCCACGTTGCAGCCCGCTGCACGTTTGACGGTCTCTCGCTCGTCTTCCGTGAGGGGACTGCCGACGGCGACGTTCAATGTCCCGTCGTCCGCCGTCGAAAACGGCACGGCTCGATACGTCTGTTGCAACTCAAGTGCCAGCGCAGCCTTGAAATGTCCTGCGACGACATTGGCTAAGCTCACGCGCGGCAGTCCGGCCTGCTCGGCAAGCGCATCGGCCAGCGACTCTGCGCTCAGTGCATCGCTTTCGAGCAGCAATTCACCCAGCAGTTTTCCGCATCCCGCCTGGCGCGCCAGACAGGTATCGATTTGCTCGACCGAGACGACGCCCCACTCGACGAGTATTTCGCCCAGCTTGCGCCGCGTCTTTCCGAGTTGGTCGTTCGACAGATACGTATGGCTCGTTTTGTCCCACGCGATCGGCTTGCCCGTGGCGAGATGATTCAGGAAGATCCGCCACGCACGGCATACCGCCAAAAAATTGATAATGTTGTTCACGAAGAGCCGCGGCAGAGACAGCATCCCTTGCGTCACGCCGTTCAGTTTCGCGACGAAGTAAAAGCGCTCGCTGAGCCGTAACGCGAGCATGAAGCTATTGATTGCCAGCAGCGGCACGAGTATGCCGGTCAGCAGCGCGGCGCCAGCCTGACTTGGCGGTGCAATCGCCGCAGCACGCAATCCGGCCACCAATACATAGTTGATCAGTACCGCATAGGCCACGATCGAAACGACCGAGGTGACCATTCCCTTACGATCGCGGAAGAACATATAACGGTCGCGCCAACTCCCTTTCCAGCCGAGCTGCTGCCACCCCTGAAACGAGATCCCGAGAATCCAGCGCGCGCGTTGACGATAGGCCGTGCGCAGCGTGCTCGGAAAATATTCGCGCGTCGCTAGCAGATTGCGCGCCGCCGCGACGCGCTGACGATGCTTGCGCACTGTCTCGCGCATGACTTCTGCGATCGGGAATCGCGCGAACGTTTCCGTCATGCCTAGCTCGCGCAGCCGGAAGCTGAAATCGTAGTCCTCGGTCAGCGTTGACGTGTTGAACGGCTTGCCGTCGCGTTCCACCGATGCCGCTTCGATCGCACGGCGGCTATAGCACGACGCTACCCCGGCACCGGGCACGATACCGGTCAGCATTTGACGAGAGGGAATATCCTTTTGATGCGTCTCGCTGAAATCGTCCATATACGTGCCGGCCACGAACTCATTCCATTTTCGCGGCAGCGATAAAACCGGCAGCTGCACTAGATCGTTGTCAGAAATCGCATAATTGAAATATTTCAGCTCGATCGGGTGAATGACATCCTCGCAGTCGTGCATGACCACGCCCGCGAATTCAACGTGGTGGGTCGTTTCGTAGCGGCGAATCGCTGCGATGATCCAATTCAAACAATCGGCCTTACATGTGGGTCCGTCGTTGAGCACCGTCGCTCGCACGACACGCCCCGGGTGGCGCCGCACCATCCGCTCGACTTCGGCGGTCGTCTCCGCATCGTTGTGATAAGTGCCGGCAAAAATGATGTAGCGCTCATACTCCATCGTGGCGAGCGTGTTCTCGATCATCTTTGCGATGACGTCGTACTCCTTCCAGGCCGGCACCATGATCGCGAGGTAGCGCTCATCGAGCGCACGCAGCGCCTGCGCATCGACTGTCTGTCCTGTCTCGCCGCGCACCAGCCGCTTAATCTGATACAGCCAGTAATATCCGTCGAGGAATAGATCGTCGATCGTGCTGACGAAAATGACGATTGCCGTCATCACCGCGACGATATTGAGTCCATACAAATATCCGGTCCACAATGATATTGCGTGCATTTTTTAACCAGCCGATTCTTTAGTAATCCCGTGCTGATCGTATGGCGAATGATTCGTGATGACTGTACGCGGTCACACACTGCTTATGCCGCGCAATAAGCGGCAACTCGCTCCATGGAAAATAAGTGGCGGGCGGCACATTTCGCCATGCGCCGCCACGCATCTTGCGGCCTATCGCCGATTACGCCGAACGCAATGCCTGCAGGCCGGATGCGATCGCGTTGTGCATCAGCATCGGCTGCGGCAGAACCTGGCCGATCGATGACATCTCCGCCGGGATCGTCGTCAATGCCTCCACGATTCGTTCCGCTGCATGGCCATCCCCATAGGGATTGTTCGCATGCGCCATCGAGACGTACTCGGCGCGATCATCGAGAAGCCCCCGCACCGCGGACACGATCCGGTCGGTGTGCGTACCGACCAGCCGGGCTGTTCCTGCACGCACGGCCTCCGGGCGTTCCGTCGTCTCCCGCGTGACGAGTACCGGCTTGCCGAGCGCCGGCGCCTCTTCTTGAATACCGCCCGAATCGGTAATGATCAGATACGCCTTCGTCATCAGATAGACGAACGGCAAGTAATCCTGAGGATCGATCAGGTACACGTTCGGCAGATCGCGCAGCACCGCATTGACGGGCGTTCGCACGTTAGGATTCAAGTGCACGGGATAGACGAGCTGCACGTCGTCGTACTTCAGCGCGATTTGCCGCAACGCTTCGCAAAAATTTTGGAACGGTTCGCCGAAGCTTTCGCGTCGATGCCCCGTGACGAGTATCAAGCGGCGCGAAGCATCGAGAAACGGGTAACGCGCGGCGACCGAATCGTTCAGCGCGGAGTCACGATCGAGCTTGCGCGTGACCTGCAGCAAGGCGTCGATCACAGTATTGCCCGTCAAGACCACGTGCGATGCGGGTGCGCCCTCGCTGAAAAGGTTATGCTTCGATTGCTCGGTGGGGGCGAATAGCCACGATGAAACGGCGTCGGTGACGCGGCGATTCAATTCCTCCGGCCAAGGCGACCAAACATTGCCGGTGCGCAGCCCTGCCTCGACATGGCCGACCGGGATATAGCGATAGAACGCGGCGAGGCTCGCGGCAAGCGTCGTGGTGGTATCGCCGTGCACGAGCACCGCGTCGGGACGCCAATCGTCGAAGACCGTACCGATCGACTGCAAGATGCCTGAGGTCAGATCGCCCAGTGTTTGTCCATCACGCATGAGATCGAGATCGTAATCGGGCTTGATGTCGAATAAGTCCAGCACTTGGTCGAGCATCTGACGGTGCTGCGCCGTAACGCAGACCTTGGCATCGATGCCTTCGTCATCGGCAAGGGCCTTCACTACCGGCGCCATCTTGATTGCCTCGGGCCGCGTCCCGAATACCGTTAAAACCTTCTTCATTTCATTCCCCGCTAATTGAGCCGATAGCTGTTCGGTCGACGAATCGAAAGACGGCTGTGCCGACGCTTTCACACTCGTCGCGACTCGCAAATATGTTCGATATTGCAAGCAAACAGTAAGGCATCGGCACTAGTGAAGTCTGTGGGCGGCCCCTCACTGATTCGTCGAGCCCCCCGCGCTGCCTCGTGCGACGCGCGCCTGCGGCACGAATCGCACAAGGCTCGGTTGCGGTACCTCCTCTACACGCTCACTTGGCCGTCGTTCCGTCTACCCACGTGTAGCCGAGCTTCGTGATGCTCGAGATGAGACTCTTGAAGTCGGACATGGCCGGCACGCCCAAGCCGGGCTCGAGCCAATAGGGGTGGAAAAAGAGCGAGGCAAATCCATCGCGCACCACCAGCCCGTATTGCGCATTCGTCACCAGTTGCTGCCAGGTGTACGCGACACAAGAGAAGGGATCGATGTTGCAGATGTTGTATTGAATGCTGCCGAGGTTCTCCGGAATGATGCGCTCCCCGTAATAGTCTTTGTTGATGATGTACGGGAAGAATTGCCCGGCCGAGAAGTCTTGATTGGCTGCACCGGTGCCGATCTGCGGATTCGTGGACGTGTAGTAGACGGCGCGCTGGAACGATGTCGTGAATTCGGCGGCCGCGGCTTGCGACGCGAGCGGCGACATCTGGTATTGCGGGGCGCCCCAGCCTGCCACCTTGAAGCCGTTGCTGGTGAACTCGGCCAAGCCATTCGTCATCCTGCCCTCCGCCCATTGTTCGGAATCCTCGTCGACGGGACGGTTTTGCACGGCGAACCAAAACTCGTAGTCGTTGCCCGACACCGCGTTCTGCACGTTAGGCGTCGAATCGTACTGGTGCGTATAGCCGTGCATGATGATCGAGCCACCGCGCGCGAGGGCATACTTGAGCGCCGACTTCAAGCCCGTCGCCTGCGCGAGATGGATCGTCTCGGGCACACCGCCGTTGTAGTAGCCGTTCGGATCGGTGTATAGCGGAATCGTCGCCATCGTGAACGGGATCTTCAAATTGAATAGGTAGTCCGACAGCTGTTTTATCGAAGCGGTCGTGGTGAAAGCATCCAGATCCTCGAGCCGTACCAGCGCGCGATGGTTGACCGGTGCACCGGTCTTGAGGATGTCGTGCAGCATGTCGCAGATCACGAGGTATCGGTCGGTCGGCCCAATGTAGGTGAACGGCAGGTCGGCGAAGTACCAGAGGTTGCCCGAACGGATCACGTACGGGGCTGTCGCTTTCGTTTGGCTGTTGGTGATCGTCACCAGCGATTGCGCTTTGGTCGCATCGGCTACCTGCGTGAGGCCAATATCGGGGTCTGCGCTGACCGTCCCCGTCGAGGCGTCGTACGCGTAGTACTTCGGCATCGACATATTCTTATACGTCACCGTATCGTAGAACCCCGGGTTCGGATTGCTCGAAGACGGTTGTGCATTGAGTCCCGCCAACCCAAGGAAGTTGATGCCGTACGTCTGTGTGAACGTATACGCGGAATTCCATGCGACCTGCCACAAGTTGTACTTGAACCAGACCACCGTCTTCGTCGCCGTCATCACATCGCTCATGAACGCCGCAGGCAACGGGTTGTTGTAGTAATCGCCGATATAGAACGTCGCCGTGTTCGCGCCGATTTGCCCGGCCGTATAGTTCTGCACGGGCTCGATCGTGACCGTCGCATTGAAGTGTCCGATCAAGTTGCGCAGCATGATGGCGTAGATCAGCCCGAGCTTCGAGTACGGATCGTTCGCTGGGTTGTCGTACAGGATGAGTGTGCTGGCCGTCGTCGCCTGCGCGCGCGCCGTAACCGGTACCATCCATTGCGCGAAGCCGGCCAACAACGAAAGGATAAGGATAAATTTTTTCATGTCGGCTCTCCCTAGTTACGTTCAACCGTGTCGCCTACGTGCTTGACGGTGTTCCGCGGGAACTTGGGACGGCCCGTTTCCTTATAAGCGTCGTGCCAGTCCTTCTCAGACATGCCGGGCTGGAGTCGAACGTGGGCCGAACCGACCGGTAACGGCGGCACCCTGAATCCCTTGCTCGGGTCCGGGTTTTTCGCGCCATTATTCATCGCGCTTTGAGCGCGAGCATCCATTAATGCAAAGCTGCTCGAGAACAAGATCGTTACAAGCGCGGCCGTCACCAACGGGGCAAATCGGCGACGGGAGGACATGTTATGGACAGGCATAACCGGCTCCTTCTTAAAGTACGCCCGCGGTAGCAGCAATACGCGGTTTTTGGGTGCAGTGAGCCATCGGGATGCTTCGGGGGAAACATCTCGAGCGGCAGTCTCAGGTTTGATCGGCACGGGGCGACTAGGGCGACGGGGGTCGCGCGTTGTTCGTTACCCTGCGCTATCAGCA
>Ga0157370_10002734_pt1 | contig 21093 bp, 17 predicted proteins | sample C35metaG_FD_113463 | JGI IMG/M metagenome (GOLD analysis project Ga0157370, IMG submission 113463) | Corn rhizosphere microbial communities from Kellogg Biological Station, Michigan, USA - C3-5 metaG | ecosystem: Host-associated > Plants > Roots > Rhizosphere > Soil | place: USA: Michigan...
GCCACCAGCAGGCCCACCAGCGCGGCGGAATCCTCGGCCAGCACGGTGTAGGTGGTCGGGTCCTTGCTGCGGTCCAGCGCCTGCCAGAACGGCGTGCCCTTGGCCTGCGCGCGGAACTGCTTGAGCGCAATGAGAAAGCTCGTGCCCTCGAACACGAAGGCCGCCGCGAGCACGACGTAGTTCCACGTCGGATCGCGCATCGGCTCCGGCGCGCGGATGTGCTGGATGCCCTCGTAGAACGACACCCCGCCGCCCAGCCCGAAGATCAGCACCGCCACGATCAGGCTCCAGAAATAGAGTTCCTTGCCGTGGCCGAACGGATGCTCGGGCGTGGCGGGCCGCTTGCTGAGCTTCAGGCCCACCAGCAGCAGCACGCCGTTGAAGGTGTCGACCGCCGAGTGGATGCCCTCGGACAGCATCGCCGAGCTGCCGGTGATGCCCGCCACGACGAACTTGGTGGTGGCGATCGCGACATTGGCGCCGATGGCGCCGTAGATCGCGACTTTCGATTCGGCCATGCGGCTTGCTTGCCCCGGCGACTCAGGCCGCTTCCATCGAAGCCGCCCCCATCGCATCGTTGCCCGCTTCCGAGAGCCAGCGCTGCTTGTCGCGCAGAGGCGGCGCACCGAACATGCGGCCGTATTCGCGCGCGAACTGCGAGGGACTTTCGTAGCCCACGCTGTGCGCCGCGCTCGCCACGTCGACACCGGTCACCAGCATCTGGCGGCGCGCCTCCTGCAGGCGAAGCTGCTTCTGGTATTGCAGCGGGCTCATCGCTGTCACGGCCTTGAAATGATGGTGGAACGACGACACGCTCATGTGCACCGCGCGCGCCATGTCTTCCACCCGCAGCGACTGCGCATAGTTCACGCGCAGCGCGCTGATGGCCTTGGCGATGCGCTGGGTGTGGCTGTCCTGCAGCGCGATCTGGCGCAGCCGCGCGCCCTCGCCGTTCACCAAGAGGCGATACATGATCTCGCGCTTGATGAGCGGCGCCATGATCGGCACGTCTTCGGGCGTCTCGACCAGCCGCAGCAACCGCAGCACCGGCTCCAGCACCGGCATCGCGATGCGGTTGACGTACATGCCGCGGGAAGCCGGCGCGTTGGCCTTGGCGGGCAGCTTCTCGTCGCCGATGAGTTCGCCGATCTCGTCGAGCGCCAGCTCCAGCCGCAGGCCCAGGTAGGGCTCGTTGTCGCTCGTCAGGCGCACCTGGCCGCACACCGGCAGGTCGACCGAGGTCACCAGGTAGTGCATCGGGTCGTACACGTAGATGTCGTCGCCCACGATGATCCGCTTGGAACCCTGCGCGATCAGACCGAGCGCCGGGGTGGCGAAGGCGTGCTTGGGGCGGTCGGGCTTGCTGATGCAATACACCTGCAGGCCGGCCACCGGTGTTTCCACGGTGCCGTCGCGCCCGCCGGTGATGCGGTTGATGAGCGCCACCAGTTCCTTCCTGGCTTCGTCGAGTTCGGGCTCCAGCGGCATCGGCTGGGCAATGGCTGCAGCGATTTCGGGTGTTTCGTCGGACATGTAGAGGGCCTTGTCGCGGTTGGAATCACGGTGGCGGGCACCGTGGAGGATCGGGTGGTTTGCAGCTTAGCGCCGCTCCCAAGGATCTGCACGGGTCTGGAACGAGGTCTGGAGAAATAGGCAAAGACTTTGCAGAAACGCGCTCGCCGCGCCGGGGGCCGCGGGCGGATACTTTTTACCGACGCGCCTCCCGGCATGCGCCCAACACACCGCTCCCAACCCAAAGGACTTACTCCATGCAGTACCGCAAATTCGGCCGCACCGGCCTCCTTGTTTCCGAACTCTGCCTCGGCACGATGACCTTCGGCGGCGCCTCGGGCATCTGGAGCCAGATCGGCGATCTCCAGCAGAGCGAGGCCGAAGGCCTGGTCGGCCGCGCCATCGACGCCGGCATCAACTTCATCGACACCGCCGATGTGTACTCCGAAGGCCAGTCGGAAGTCATCACCGGCCAGGCGCTGAAGAACCTGAAGATCCCGCGCGACAGCGTGGTGGTCGCCACCAAGGTGCTCGGCGAAACCGGCAGCAAGGGCCCGAACGCGAGCGGCGCCTCGCGCTATCACATCATGGACGGCGTGAAGGCGAGCCTGAAGCGCCTGCAGCTCGACCACATCGACCTGTACCAGATCCACGGCTTCGATCCGCTCACGCCCATCGAGGAAACCGTGCACGCGCTGGACAACCTCGTGCAGCAGGGCCACGTGCGCTACGTGGGCGTGTCCAACTGGGCGGCCTGGCAGATCGCCAAGGCACTGGGCATCGCCGAGCGCGACCGGCTCGCGCGCTTCGAATCGCTGCAGGCCTACTACACCATCGCCGGGCGCGACCTGGAGCGCGAACTGGTGCCGATGCTGCGCAGCGAGAACCTCGGCCTCATGGTCTGGAGCCCCCTGGCCGGGGGCCTTTTGAGCGGCAAGGTCGACCGTCACACCGAAACCGAAAAAGGCACTCGCCGCGCCACCTTCGATTTCCCGCCGGTGAACCGCGAACGCGCCTACGACTGCATCGACGCGATGCGCGTGCTGGCCGAGGCCCGCAAGGTGTCGGTCGCGCAGATCGCGCTGGCCTGGCTGCTGCACCAGCCGGTCGTCACCAGCGTGATCATCGGCGCCAAGCGCGTCGATCAGCTGGACGACAACATCGCGGCCACCGCCATCAAGCTCTCGGCCGACGAACTGGCCGCGCTCGACAAGGCGAGCGCGCTGCCGGCCGAGTACCCGGGCTGGATGCTGGAGCGCCAGCGCATCAACCGCGACAAGCACCTGGCCTGAGAAGGTGTGAGTAAACCTTCTGAGCGGCTCAGGCCGCCAGGGCCAATGCGGCCGAGCGGCGCGCCGCGTGGCCTGCGGTTGCGCGAAGCGCGCGCAGATCGAGGTGCTGCGCGGCGCCGGCCGCATCGGGCGCGGCCAGGTGCGGCACCACGCCGAGCAACGGCGCACCGAGCCGGTCGCGCAGGGTCTGCAGATTGGCCTCGGGCGACAGCATCTGCGGCTCGATGACGCTGGCGACCCAACCCGCGAGCACGAGGCCCCGCGCGCGAACCGCCTCGGCGGTCAGCAGCGCATGGCTCAGGCAGCCGAGCCGCAGGCCGACCACGAGGATCACCGGCAGATCGAGCGCCACCGCGAGGTCGGCGCTGTCGAGGTCGTCGCCGAACGGCACGCAGAACCCGCCCACGCCTTCGACGACCACCGCATCGGCGCGCCGCGACAACGCCGCAAAGGCCGACAGCAGCGGCGGCAGTTCGATGCGCACGCCCTCCTCCCGCGCCGCGAGATGCGGCGACATCGGCGCGCGCAGCAGGTAGGGGCAGCACAAGGCCCGCGGCGCATCGACGTTGCCGGCCGCACGCAGCTGCTCGACGTCTTCGTTCAGCCACGCACCACCGACACGTTCCAGGCCTGCGGCCACCGGTTTCATGCCGACCGCGCGCAGGCCCGAGGCGGCCAGCAGGCTCAGCATCGCGCTGCTGACCAGCGTCTTGCCCACCCCCGTGTCGGTGCCCGTGACGAACCAGCGGCGTTGCGTCATGCGGCCTCCTTCCACGGCTGCGCCAATGCCTCGCCAAGCGCATCGACCAGACGGGCCACGTCGGCCTCGCTGTGACTGGCCGACAGCGCAATCCGCAGCCGCGCGGTGCCGGCAGGCACGGTCGGCGGGCGGATCGCCCCGACGCGAAGGCCGCGTGCATCGAGCTGCGCCATCGTTCGCATCGCGCGCGCGTTGTCGCCGAGGATCAGCGGCTGGATCGCAGTGGGCGAATCGGGCAGCCACGCGCTGCCATCGGACGGGAGGATCGTTTGCAGGCCTCGGCGCAGTTGTGCGATGCGCGCCTTCAATTGCGCACGGCGCTCGGTGCCCTCCTCGCTCTCGATCAGCGCAAGGCTCGCGAGCAGCGCATGCGCAATGGCCGGCGGCGCAGCCGTGGTGAAGATGTACGGCCGCGCCCGCTGCACGAGGTAGTCGATGACGGTGCGGTGCGCCGCCACGAACGCGCCCGACACACCCGCCGCCTTGCCCAGCGTGCCGATGAGCACCAGCCGCTCCGATCGCAGCGCCATCGCCTGCAGCACGCCCCGGCCGGTGGCCCCGAGCACCCCGAAGCCATGCGCATCGTCCAGCACCAGCCACGCGTCGTGGCGCTCCGCGAGCGCGAGCAGCTCGGCCACGGGTGCGACGTTGCCGTCCATGCTGAAGACCGCATCGCTCACGATGAGCTTCACCGGCGCGTCGCAAGCCGCAAGCTGCGCATCGAGCGCCGCCACGTCGCAATGCGGATAGCGCTCGACACGCGCCTTGGCCAGCCGCGCCCCGTCGATCAACGACGCATGGTTGAGCGATTCGGAAAAGATCACCGCCTCCGCGCCGCCCAGCGCGGACAGCACCGCGAGGTTGGCCATGTAGCCCGTGCAGAAGAAGAGGCTCCGCGCCTCGGGAATGAATGGCGCCATCCAGTCGGCCAACCGCTCCTCGAGTTCGGCGTGCGCGCGCGAGTGGCCCAGGATCAGGTGCGACCCGCCGCTGCCCGTGCCGTAGCGCGCTGCGCCTTCGGCCAACGCGGCGGCCAGCGCCGGGTGCGCGGCAAGGCCCAGGTAGTCGTTGCTGCTGAAGCCGAGCATGGTGCGCGACGCGCTCGCGCCGGCCAGCGTCAAACGCTGCTCGGGCGCGCAGGCCGTCTCGGCGATCTGCCGGCGGCGGCGCAGCGCCTCGGCGTCGAGCGCGGCGATCTCGTCCTGCAGGCGTTCAAGCAAGCGCGACATCATGGGCTCCTTCTGCGTGCGCTGGCTCGGCCACGGCTTGCAGCGTGGCGAGCGTGCCGTCGACCAACAGATCGATCTCGTCGTCGCCGATCACATAGGGCGGCATCAGGTAGACGGTCGAACCGATGGGGCGCATCAGCAGTCCGTTCGCACGGGCTGCGAGGTGAAAGCGCTCCGCGAACCGAGCACCGGTCTCGCGCACATCGAAGGCCGTGATCATTCCGCGCTGTCGCAGGTGATCCACCGGCATGCCGCGGAGGCCTTCGCCCAACCGGCCGATCAATCGTTCGGCGCGGCCGAGGTTGCGCTGCAATGCGTCTTCGCGCTCGAACAGGTCGAGCATTGCGAGCGCCGCGCGGCAAGCCAGCGCGTTGCCGGTGTACGAATGCGAGTGCAGGAAGCTGCGTGCCACGTCGTCGTCCACGAAGCCTTCGTAGATCGCATCGCGCGTCATCACCAACGCAAGCGGCAGGTAGCCGCCGCTGATGCCTTTGGAGAGGCACAGGAAATCGGGCCAGATGCCGGCCTGCTCGCATGCGAAGAAGGTGCCGGTGCGTCCGCATCCGACTGCGATTTCATCGGCGACCAGATGCACGTCGAAACGGTCGCACAGGGCGCGCACGAGGCGCAGGTAGTCGGGGTCGTGCATGGCCATGCCGGTGGCGCATTGCACGAGCGGCTCGACGATCACGGCGGCGATGGTTGCGTGCCGTTCGGCCAGGAGCGCTTCGAGTTCTGCGGCAGCACGCCGCGCCACGGCAACCGCATCCTCACCTGGCAACGCGGTTCGCGCATCGGGCGATGCGACGAGGTGCGCATTCGCCAGCAGCGGCGCATAGGCGTCGCGGAACACCGGCACGTCGGTCACATGCAGCGCACCCAGCGTTTCGCCGTGGTAGCCGTGCCGCAGGGCGACGAAGTTCTGCTTGCCGCCGCGTCCTGCGTTTCGCCATGCGTGGAAGCTCATCTTCAACGCGATCTCCACGGCCGAGGCGCCATCGGAGGCGTAGAAGCAATGGCCGAGCGCGTGGCCGGTCAACGCCGACAGGCGCTCGGCCAGTTCCACGGCCGGCGCATGCGTGCAGCCCGCGAGCATCACGTGCGAGAACGCGTCGAGCTGGTCCTTCAGCGCGGCGTTGATGGCCGGATGCGCATGGCCGAAGAGATTGACCCACCACGAGCTCGTCGCGTCGAGGTAGCGGCGGCCGTCATGGTCCACCAGCCACACGCCCTCGCCCCGCGCGATCGGCAACGGCGGCACCGCCTCCAGGCGGATGCTCTGCGTGCACGGATGCCACACGTGGCGCCGGCTGCGCTGCTGCCAGCTGGTGTTGGCGGAGGTGGAAAAAGCAGTCGATGGCGGCATCCGCGCATTCCTTTGAAGGGGCAAGGCGCGGGATCGTATCGACGCTTGGCAGGTGCGACAAACCAGGTCGGCACCGGTGAATTGCCATGCGCTTGAACGACGAAGAACGGCGTAGCGCTCGCGTTGAGGACAAGCTCGCTCAACGCGACAGCATTGGGCGAGAGGGAGCTTCTCGGGCGGATTGCAAGTTGTCCGGTCAACGCCAAAGAAAATCGCCGAATGTCGGATGTGCGCCAGACATAGGCTCTATTGCGCCTCGCCGGACACATCGATGTCCGATTCAGGCAATCCACCGCTTCCCGGCGCTCAGGCGGTGCTCTTCCTCACCAACGCCGAGATGTATTCGTCCAGCGAAGTCGCCCCGCGCTCCGGCTTCTCGGGCTCCTCCTTGTTCTCCAGCGTGATGCGCGTCATCGCCGCATACGACTTCGCCCCAGCCTCCGAAAACCCCAGCGACCGGAACGCCTGCTCCCACTGCTCGGGCGGCGTCACCGCCACCTGAACCGGCCGCCCCAGCGCCTCTGCAAAAGCGCGCGCGACATCGCCCGGCGAATAGCGCTCCGGCCCCTCGACATAGTGCGGCCCCGACGCCTCGGCCGCACCCAGCATCAGCCGTGCGGCGAACTCCCCGAGGTCGCGCGGCGCCACCATCGGCAGCTTGAAGTCGGGCGGGTACATGCTGTGCACCTTGCCTTCTTTCTGCGCGGTTGCCAGCGAGGCGTCCCAGTTGCTCATGTAGTAGGCCGCGCGAATGGCGCTGACAGGCGCCGCGCCGGTTTGCCGCAGCGCCTGCTCCATGTCGTACAGCACGCCGAGGTCACCGATGCCGTCGCCGGGCTGCGCGCCGTAGGTCGATTCGCAGACGATCTTCTCCAGCTTGCAGCCTTGGAGCGCGGCCACGATGGCGTGCAAGCTCTTGCGCTCTTCGGCGACCGTGTCGGTCGATGGCGGCGCCGGCGGGTTGAGCACGAAGAGCCGGTGTCCGCCTTCGATCACGCGGTGCAGCGCGGCGGTGTCGAACACGTCGACCTCGGCCACATGCGCGCCCTTGGTCTTCAGCGATGCGGCCTTGCCGGCATCGCGCGTAACCACGGTGACCGGCGCGTTGCGCGCAAGCAGCGCCTGCGCCAATGCCGAACCGACGTGGCCGGTGGCGCCCAGGATGATGTGCATCGCCATCCCCCTACGACCGCTTCTCGGCGTTCCGCCTGCGCGTGGCGGCCCCCTTCTTCGCGGAAGCCGATCGCTCGGCTGCCGTGCGCGATGCCGCAGCCGCCCCGCCCTTGTGGCCGCCCTTGCGGGAAGGCGCATGGTTCTCGGCCTTGCCGCGGCCCGATCCGCTCTTCTTGCCGCCGCCGGTCTCGGCATTCACCGTGGCCCACGCGCGCCTTTCGGCTTCGGCCTTGCCGACACCGCGGTGTTCGTAGCCTTCCTCGATGTGCTCGGCCTTGCGTTTCTGCTTGTCCGTGTAGGACGACTTGTCGCCTCTTGGCATGGTCATCGCTCCTTCAGGTTGAGAGGAGCTTTCATGCTGGGCGCACGGCCCGCGCCGTGGGTAAGAAGACGCACGCGATGCGCGTCAGCGTTGTCTGGCGCGGACCCCGGACCGGCGTCGACTGCACGCAACGGCGCGTCAGCGCGTCGGCACCGTTCAGCTTCCGCTTGCGCCCCCGCCCTCCCGCAAGCGCCCGAGGCCCAGCTTCTCCATCGCCTCGTGCGCCTCCACCACCATCAGCGCCACTTCCGCCACCGTGACCCGCAGCGTCGTGGCGCGCGTGCGCATGTGCTCATAGGCTTTGGCCTCGGTCAGCGATTGCGTTTCGGCCAGCATGCGCACGGCCTTCTCGATCTGCCGGCGCGACTTGATCGTTTCTTCGAGCTTGCTCACCTTGCTCTGCAGCCGCTCCTGGTAGCCGCGCGACGACCGCGCCAGCACCAGCGTGCTCAGCACGCCCGACGAACGGAACGGGCGGGTCAGCACGCCGTGCGCGCTGGTGTCCAGCAGCAGCTTGAGCGTGGTCGGGCTCTCGTAGTCGGACAGCGCGATCAGCGTTGCCTCCACCGCACTGGCACACCAGCTGGTGCTGTCCTGCAGTTCCTGCGAGACCTGAAAGAAGATCACGTCGCATCCGGTGGGCGGGGCGGCGGGAAAGGGCCAGATGATCTTGAGCCGGCAGCCGATGCGCTTGAGCTGGTCGAGAAGGATGTCGCGGTCCTCGCCCGGCGGGTACACCACCGCGACGCAGATGCTGCGCAGGTCATCGTAGAGGCGGCGCAAACTGCTCATGACATCAGCTCAGCCAGAACTCGGAGAACCCGAAGGTTGACAGGTACGGGTCGGGTTTGACCGGCCCCGCGCCCTCCCACAGCAGGTCGAACTGCCCGTCGCTGCGGCACACGGCGATGCGAGGCGTGAGAAAGGTGTGGTTGTTCTCGGCATCGATGGACAGCGGCCCCTCCGGCGACTCGAAGCGCACCGAGCGCACGGCGTTGACGAGCTTGCGCGTGTCCAGGCTGCCGCTGCGCTCCAGCGCCCGCGCGAACAGGTGGACCTGGCTGTAGGCCGCCTCGGACCACATGCTGGTGGGCCGGTCGCCATAGCGCTTGCGCCACAGCGCGATGAAGCGGTCGTTGCATTCGTTCTTCAGCGAACTGAAGTACGTGGCCGAGGTGATGTGCCCCGCGCAGGCGTCGGCGCCGGTCATGCGGACTTCTTCCTCCACCATCGACAGGCTGGCGATGGGCATGCGCTGCGGGTCGAGCCCGTGCTCGCGGTAGATCTGGTACAGGCGCCGGGCCGACTGGCCGACGATGGTGCAGAAAATGACGTCGGGCTGCGCGTCGGCGATGTCGCGCATGACGTCCTGCAGTTGCGTCTCGGAGGCCTCCAGCGGCACGTAGACCTCGTCGAGGATCTCGCCGCCGTGCTGCTCGACCATCTCGCGCATCACGCGGTTCGATTCGCGCGGAAAGATGTAGTCGGCACCGATCAAAAAGAAGCGCCGGCCCCGGTTCTTCAGCAGGTACGCCGCGAGCTGCACGCTGTTCTGGTTGGGCACAGCGCCGGTGTAGATGACGTTGGACGAATATTCGAAGCCTTCGTAGAACGAGCAATACCAGAGCAGCGCGTTGTTGCGCTCGATCACCGGAAGCACGGCCTTGCGGCTGGACGAGCGCGAGCAGCCGAAGATCACGTTGACCTCGTCCTCCAGCAGCAGCCGGGTCGCGAGCCGGCGGTATTCGTCGGCATCGCCCTTGGGGTCGTAGGCCACCGGCAGCAGCGGGCGGTCGAGCACGCCGCCCAGGCCGTTGATTTCCTCGATGGCCAGCGCGGTCCCGAAGAAATGCTCCGACTCGGTCACGCCGGTCGCGCCCGAGCGCGAATGCAGCACGCCGATGCGCCAGCCGTCTTCGGCGGGGGCGGGTTTCTCAGTGGTCATCGGCGTTCTCCATCGTCGCTATCGTCATTCCAAAAGGCATGAGCAGAATCCGTGCCTTCCCTCCCCTGCGCGCCCTCTTCGGCGCAGCGGGCGCCAGGTCAAACCCGCAGGTGGTCGAACACGGATGCCGCGGCGCCCGGGGCCTTGGCATTGCCTTCGTCGACCAGCTCGCCTTGCTTGAGCACCACGTAGCGGTCGGCCACCTGGAGCGCGAACGGCACGTTCTGCTCCACGACCAGCATCGCGGTGCCGCGCCGGGCGCGTTCGTCCAGCAGCGCGCGGGCCAGCCGGTCGATGACCGAGGGTTGCAGCCCTTCGGTGATCTCGTCCAGCAGGATCATCGTGGGCCGCATCATCAAGGCACGGGCGAGCAGCAGCATTTTCTGCTCGCCGCCCGAGAGCGTGCCGGCGTCCTGCTTCAGCCGGGTCTTGAAGACCGGAAACAGCGGCTCGATGTCCGCGAAGCGCTCGTCGAACACCGACTCTTTCGCGAGGCCGAGCCGCAGGTTGTCGCGGATGCTCAGGTCGGCGAACAGCGCCTGCTCCTGCGCCGCATAGGCGATGCCCTGGCGCGCGATGCGGTGCGGCGGCTGCCGCGTGATGTCGTGTCCGTTCAGGCGGACGTGTCCGCCCTTCTTGGGCAGGTAGCCCATCACGGTCTTGAGCAGCGTGCTCTTGCCCATGCCGTTCTTGCCCAGCAGCGCCACGGCCTCGCCGGCAGCGATGTCCAGCGACAGCCCGCGCAGCACCACGGAGGCGCCGTAGCCGCTGCTCAGGCGCTCCAGCCGCAATGCCTGTTGGCTTTTTTCATCGCTCATGCGGCCTCCTCGGGTGCGTGTGCGCTGCCGGCGTAGATGGTCTTGACCAGCGGCGAATTCACCACCTCCTCGAAGCTGCCCTGCATCACGATGGTTCCCTGGTGCAGCACCACGATGCGGGTGGCGATCTGTTCGACGAAATCGAGGTCGTGCTCCACCAGCAGGCAGCACAGGCCATGCCGGTGCGCGAGTGACGAGAGCACTTCGCCGATCTGCGAACGCTCGGTCTTGGTGAGGCCCGCGGTCGGTTCGTCGAGCAGCACGATGCGCGGCTCCAGCGCCAGCACCATCGCGAGTTCGAGCGCCTGCTGCTCCCCGTGCGAGAGATCGCGTGCGACGGTGGCGAGCTTGGCGTCGAGCCCGGTGGTGCGCACCACGTCGAGCGCATAGGCCGGCAGGCGCAGCACGGCGTCCTGCCGCACCAGCGAGGGCTTCTCGAGCAGCGTGCCCGCAATGCGCAGGCACTGCGCCACCGTCAGCGACTCGAAGATGTTGGAGTTCTGGAACTTGCGCCCCAGCCCGAAGCGCACGCAGGCCTCGGGCGGCAGCTCGCGGATGTCGTGGCCGCAGAGCTTCACGGTGCCGGCGCTGCGCTCCGCGCCGTCGCTCATGCAGCGCATCAGCGTGGTCTTGCCGGCGCCGTTCGGACCGATCAGCCCGACCAGCTCGCCGGCGCGCGCTTCCAGGTCGATGCCCTGCAGCACCTTGAGCGCGCCGTAGTGCTTCGCCACCTGCTGCATGGAAAGGGCCGGCCCGGCGGACTGTGCCGCCTTGCTCCTTGCCTCGCGTGCCTGAAGCACCGGAACGCGCGCGGCGATGCGCCCCAGCCCGAAGGGCTTGAGCAGCAGCGGCACCAGCCCCTGCGGCAACAGCACGATGACAAGCACGAAAGCCACGCCGACGATCAGTTGCCACGCGAAGGGCATGCTGCCGCTCAGGTAGGCGGTGGCCACGTTGATCAGCACCGCGCCGACGAGCGGCCCCCACAACGTGCCCCGCCCGCCCAGCGCGACCCAGATGATCAGCTCGGTGCCCAGCGCGAAGCCGGTGAGCTCGGGCGCCACCACGCCGCTGAACGCGCCGTAGCCGAAGCCCGCGATGCCCGCGACCAACGCCATGACGGTGAGCAGCGCGATCTTGACCATCGCGGTCGGAATGCCGAGGTAGGTGCAACGCGATTCGTTGTCGCGAATCGCGGCCAGCACCCGCCCGGCATCGCTGCGCACCAGCAGCCAGCCCAAGAGGCCGAACAGCACGAGCATGCCGCCGGCGACCCAGTACCAGGCCTCGATCGAAAGATCGAAGCTCTCGTAGCCGGTCAGACCCGAGCTGGAGCCCGTCCACTGGCCGCCCGACAGCAGCAGTTGCGTCAGCACGATCGGCAGCACCAGCGAAATGACCGTCGCGAAGAACGGCGAGGCGCCCCGGTAGAACGACAGCCAGCCCACCAGCGCCCCGACCGCCGCGCTGACGGCGATGGCGGCGCCCAGCGCCAGCAGCGCCGTCGAAACGCTGAAACCGCTGTGCGTGAACACCAGCCCCGCCGCATAGGCGCCGATGCCGAAGAAAGCCGACTGCCCGAAGCTCAGGTAGCCGGTGTAGCCCCACAGCACATCGACCGTGATCGCGGCGATGGCGAAGAAGAAGGCCTTCACGAGGATGTTGAGCAGGTAGGTGTCGAACACCCATGGGCCGGCCACGATCAGCGCCAGGCCGATGCCGCCCAGCACCGTGAGCCCACGGCCCGAGTGCAGCGTGGCGCGCAGCGAAGAAGGCGCAGCAGAAGCCATTGCAATGTTCTCAGCCACGGGCAAACCCCTTCGGACGGATGCGCAGCGTGACCGCCGCGAGCACCGCGATGGTGAGCCCGCCGAGCACCGGATTCGCATAGGTGCTCACCAGCACCTGGCAGGCACCGAACACCACGCAGGTCAGCAGGAGGCTGGGCATCGAGTGGCCCGACACCATGACCAGCATGAAGGCGCTCACCAGCCAGGGCAGCCCCATGTTCGGATCGACGCTGGACAGCGGCGTGATCATCGTGCCCGCCAGCGTGCCCAGCCCCGCACCGAGGCTGAAGGTGATGAAGCGCACGCGCCCCGCATGGATGCCCAGGCCGCTGGCCAGCTCCTCGTTCATGATCACCGCGCGTGTGCGAATGCCAAAGCGCGTGCCGTTCAGCAGCGCGGTGAGCAGCAGGCACAGCGCGATGGCGATGGGCACCAGCAGCAGTCGGTAGGCCGAGTAATCGACGCCGCCGAGCGACCAGGTGCCCGCGAGCGGCGCATCGACGAACTGCACTTCACGCCCGAACGCCATCACGATCGACTGCCCGATGACGATGCCCAGTCCCCAGGTCGCGAGGATGGCGTCGAGCGGACGTTTGTAGAGCGGCTTCACGATCAACCACTCCACCGCCATGCCCGCCACGACGCCGACCGCCAGCGACAGCGGCCAGCTCAGCCACGGATCGAGCTTGAGCTGGGTCACCACATAGCTCGCATAGCCGCCCAGCGTGAGCAGCGCGCCGTGGGCGAAATTGACGATCTTCATGACCCCGAAGATCATCATCAGCCCGGCGGTGACGATGAAGAGCATCGCGGCAGTCGTGAGCAAATCCAGCAGCAGCACCATGTAGAAGCCTTTGTCCGAGACGCTGTTTCTGCGACGTTATTTCAGGTTCGGGCACTGCGCGCCGGGATCGACGCTCGCGAAGGTTTCGAGGATCTTGATCGATCCATCCGCCTGCACCTGGCCGAGGCGCATCGACAGTGGCGTGTGGCGGCTCTTGTTCATCGACACCGCACCGCGCGGGCCGGTGAACGACACTTCGCCGAGCGCCTTGACCACCTTGGCCGCATCGACGGAGCCGGCCTTTTCAACGGCGGCCTTGTAGAGGAAGAATGCCTCGTACTGCGGCTCCGACAGCTCGTTGGGCGTTTTCAGGTCGGCGCCGAACTTCTTCTTCATCGCCTCGAGAAACTTCTTGTTCTCTGGAATGTCGATGCTCGTCAGGTAAGAAGCCGACATGTACATGCCGCTGGCCACGTCGCCCATCGTCTTGGCCGTGCCCTCGTCGATCGCGAGGTTGCCATAGGGCAGCGTGAGGCCCGCGCCCTTGAGCTGCTTGGCGAGCGACACATTGGGCGCGCCGCCCGCGGTGGCGCTGACGAGCGCGTCGGGCTTGGCGGCGCGCAGCTTGGAGATCACCGAGGTCCAGTCGCTGCCGTCGATCGGCAGGTATTCCTCGCCCACCACCTTGCCGCCCTTCTGCTCGATGTACTTGCGGGTGAAGTCGAGCATGCCGCGGCCGAAGGCGTAGTCGTTGCCGACCAGGAAGAAGGTCTTGCGCTTTTGCTCTTGAGGAAGTAGTCGACCACCGGTGCGACCTGCTGCTCGGGCACCCAGCCGTTCACGTACATCCAGTTGTTGCACGAGCGCCCTTCGTAGAACGAGGTGTAGATGTAGGGCACCTTGCCCTTGCTCACCACCGGCAGCGCGGCATTGCGGGCCGCGCTGTTTTCCATCGCGATGATGGCGGCCACCTTCTTCTGGAACACCAGCGTATCGAAGGCCTTCTGCGCGCCGACGGCGCCGGAGGCGTCGTCCACGATCTCCAGCTCGACCTTGCGGCCGAGGATGCCGCCGGCGGCGTTGATCTCGTCGACAGCCAGTTGCGACGACTGCACCGCGGCCGGCGCCACGACGCTGTTGGCGCCCGACAAGCCGACCGCCACGCCGATGCGGAGGGGGTCGGCGGCCTGGGCGTGGGCCGCCAGCAAGGTGGCGGCCGTCATGGCGCCGAGGCGCAGGAGGGAAGCGATCTTCATGTTCAGGGTCCTCTTGGGGGTCGATGGAAAAGTTGAGTGGGTGACAGCGAAAAAAGAAACCGTAAGTTCAGTGCCGCGGCAGCGGCCAGCCCGTGCCCAGCATCGGGTCGTAGATGTCGTCGCGGCGGTCGCGCAGCACATCGTTGAACGCGTTCAGGTGGCGCGCCTGGCGCGATGCCTTGAGGTTGATGCGGGCGAAAAGAATCTCCTCGCGGTCGTGCGAGGCGGGCCCGGCCAGCGGCCAGCCCTGCGCGCCCACGATGAGGCTCTGCCCGACGAAGGGCTGGCCCCGCTCGGTGCCCGTGCGGTTGGCGCAGACGATGTTCATGCCGTTGCTGTGCGCGCTGGCCATCGCGAGCGTAGTGGCCATGGCCGGGCGGTCGGCGGGCTGCTGGGGCATGGGCACCCAGTTGGTCGGCATGCAGACGATGTCGACGCCCTGCATCGCGAGCAGGCGATAGGCCTCGGGGAACCAGCCGTCGTAGCAGATCATCACGCCCAGCCGGCCGAGTTCGGTGTGGAACACCGGCAGCCCCTTGTTCCCGGGTTCGAAGAACAGGTGTTCGTCGCCCCAGAGGTGCAGCTTGCGGTAGGTGCCGAGCCAGCCGCGCGGGCCGAGCACCACGGCCGCGTTGTAGAGGCGGTCGTCCTCGCGCTCGGCGATGCCCGCGACCACGTGCACATTGCAGCGCCGGGCCGCATCGGCCCAGGCCTGCGTGCTCGGCCCGTCGGGCACCGGCTCAGCCAACGCGAACGCCTCGGCGCGGCTGGCGAACACGTAGCCGCTGTTGGCCAGCTCGGGCAGCACGATGATCGATGCGCCCTGCGCGGCCGCTTCTTCGATCAACTGCACCGACCGCGCGACGTTGGCCGCCGTGTGGCCCACGTGCGGTTCCATCTGCACGCTCGCCACGACGAGGTCCGGAAAACCCAGGCCTTCTTCTTCCTGCACTGTCATTCAAGCTCCAAAAAGCAAAAAGCCCTCGACCCCGCTTGCGCGTTGTTCGAGGGCTTTCATAGCCGGTATGTGAAGCAGCGATGTTGCTGCCCGACGCGCACTCAAGAGCGAGTGCTGTCGTGGGGCCGGAGATTAGAAGAAGGTATTCGCGGTGTCAATTGGAATTTTCTGCGGCGTGCAGAAAAGCGCGATGGCTCGCCATCAGCTTGCGCGTGATACGCCCGGGCGCCTGCGCGACGGTGTGCGCAGCGTGATTGAGTAGCGCAGTGCCTCGGTCGGCGCAATGGCGTGCTGCCACGCCCAACGCGCCGGACCGCGCAACAGATAGATCGAGCGCGGCTCGACAAGGAACTGCACATTACCCGCCTCGGAGGTCGATGCCCCGCCCGGCCGGTACGGCTTGAACTGCATCACCGCATCGCCGAGCAGCGAGACGCCCAGGATCTCTTCGAAGTCCGGCACGTCGCGGTGCCAGCCGAGCGGCGTGCCGGGCTGGTACTCGGCGATCAGCATGTGGGAGAGCGCCTCGGGCGCAACGCCGAGCCATGTCGCCGCCCTCGCCCGCAGCGGATGCAGCGCCTCGGGCAGCGGCGCACCGGGCTTGAGCCGGTTGGTGTCGAAGTCGTAGCTGCCGCCGAAGCCGATGCCGCGGCGGCGCGCGGTGTATTCCTTGTAGCGCATCTCCTTGAGCGGCAAGGCCTGCACGATGCGCAGCAGCCCGGCCTCTTCGTCCCGCGACAGGAACTCGCGTTCGTAGCGCAGGCCCTCGATGACGGGCGTGGGCGTTCCGCCGAACAGGTCGTCCTGCCCGGCGTGTTCGAGGCGCCTAGCGGATCGCATCGCTGGCCCTCCCCACTTCCACATGCCACCAACGCGGCAGCAGCTCGCGAATTTCCGTCCGTGCAAAACGATCGTCGAGCAGATGCAGCACGCCGCGGTCTTCCTCGGTGCGGATCACGCGCCCGGCCGCCTGCACCACCTTCTGCAGCCCCGGATAGAGATAGGTGTATTCGTATCCCTTGCCGAAGCGCGACTGCATGCGCTCGCGCGTGATCTCGTTGAGCGCGTTGTATTGCGGCAGCCCCAGGCTCGCGACAAAGGCGCCCACGAGGCGGCTGCCCGGCAGGTCGATGCCCTCGCCGAACGCGCCGCCGAGCACGGCGAAGCCGATGCCCTGCCCACCTTCCTCGAAGCGCGCGATGAAGCCGTGGCGGTCGGCTTCGCGCATGCCGCGCGTCTGCGTCCACACCGGCACGCCGGGGTGCCGCGCCGAGAAGGCGGCGCAGGCGCTCTCCAGGTAATCGAAGCTGCTGAAGAAGGCCAGGTAGTTGCCGGGCATGCGCTCGAACTGGGCGCCGATGATGCCCGCCACGTTGTGCAGCGACCCGGCGCGGTCGCGAAAGCGCGTGGAGACATCCATCGCCACTTCGACGCGCAGTTGCCGGCTGTTGAACGGCGAGGCCACGTCGAGCAGCGCGGTGTCCGGCGGCAGGCCGAGCGCATCGCGGTAGAAGGCGAACGGCGAGAGCGTGCCCGAGAAACAGGTGACCGACACCGCATCCGCGAACCGGCCTTCGAGGAACGGCGCGGGCACGAGGTTGCGGATGGCCAACGTGCGGTCTTGTTGGGTGATGCCGAGGGTGCGCTCGAACACCGAGTGGTCGTCGAACACCTCGGCGAGCCGGGCGAAGTGCAGCGCATCGAAGAAGAAGCGTTGCAGCGGACCCTGCGCGGCCTCGGGCTTGGCGGCGAAGTACTCGGCCATCGCGGTGTTGGCCGCCTGCAGCGCGCGCACGAAGCGCTCGGGAATCTCGTCGGCGGTTTCGTAGTTGTCGGTCTGCGACTGCTGGACGGTGTCCCACTCGCGAAAGAGCCGCGCGAGCGGGCCGCGCACCGGCGCGGGCGCGATGCGGTGCGCCTCCTCGAGCGCCCCGCCCTCCAGCGCTGCCGTGTACATGCCGCGTGCGCGCTCCAGCAGGTTGTGCGCCTCGTCCACGAGCACCGCGACGCGCCAGTCGGCGTCCTTCATCGTCGCGAAGAGAAAGGCGCTGCCGTCGAAGTAGTAGTTGTAGTCGCCCACGATCACGTCGCTCCAGCGGGCCATTTCCTGCGCGAGGAAATAGGGGCACACCGTGTGTTGCAGCGCGACCCGCCGCAGTGCCTGCCGGTCGAGCCAACCGGTTTGCGCGGCTTCGATGCGGGCGGCGGGCAAACGGTCGTAGAAGCCCTTGGCGAGCGGGCACGAGTCGCCGTTGCAGGCAAGGTCGGGGTATTCGCAGACCTTTTCGCGCGCGGCGAGTTCGAGCACGCGCGGCTGCGCGCCATTTGCTGCGCAGCCTTTGCCCAGCACCCGCAGCGCATCGAGCGCCACCGGCCGGCCCGACGTCTTGGCGGTGAGGAAGAAGACCTTGTCCAGCTTCCCCGCCGCGCGCGCCTTGAGCAGCGGAAAGAGAGTGGCCAGCGTCTTGCCGATGCCGGTCGGCGCCTGCGCCATGAGGCAGCGCCCGCCGACGGCGGCGCGGTAGACGGCTTCGGCCAGTTCGCGCTGGCCGGTGCGGAAGGACGGGTGCGGGAACGCGAGCTGCGCCAGTGTTCGGTCGAGCGCGCCGTGGTGATCGGCTTCCTGCTGCGCCCACGCGCTGTAGCGCTCGCACAGCCCTTCGAAATGTTCGCGCAGCGCCTCGCGCGTGTGATGTTCCTCGAGCAAGGTTTCCTCGCCTGTGGCGAGATCGAGATAGACGAGCGCGACCGTCATCTGCGCATGCCCGTGCTGCTCGCACAGCATCCAGCCGTAGATGCGCGCCTGCGCCCAGTGCAGCGCGCGGTGGTTGCCGCGGATGGCGTCGAAGTCGCCGCGGAAGGTCTTGATCTCTTCCACGCGCGGTGAATCGGGCGCGTAGCCGTCGGCGCGGCCACGAACCCGCAATGCGCCATGCCGGGCGTCGAGCGACACCTCGCTCTGGTAGTTGCCGCCGCGCCGCCCCTGCACCAGTGCGTGGCCGGCCATGCCTTCGAGCGCGCTGGGCGCGGGCACGAAGCGCAAGTCGAGGTCGCCCGCCTTCGCGCCGAAAGCGCAGAGCGCCTTGACGGAAACGACATAGGCGGCCGAAGCCGCATCTGTATCTGGCGGGATGGAGGAATCCGGGGTCATCTCTCGATTGACTGTATGGAACCACAGTATATCGAGCGACGGAATGTTAACGTTGAGGGTCCATGTGTCCGTCTCGGGGCCTTCTCCGACAGGATGACCCTCCCTTTTCGGCAAAACTTGACAAGTTTTGCTTACAAATGTGCCGATGAAAACTCCTGCCGCCATCGATCCCGACGACTTCGACCGCCTGCTGAGCCGCAATCTCAAGCTCCCGATGCTCGGAGGACTGTTCGGCGCCGTGGTATTCGTCGGACTGATCGTCTTCCTGCTCTCGACCATCGGCTGGGTGGAGCACACCGACCGCGTGACCCGCTCGGCCAGCGAGCTGCAGCGCCGCAGCATCGACATGGAAACGGGGCTGCGCGGCTTCCTCCTCACCGGCGACGAGACCTTTCTGGAGCCCTACCAGAGCGCCCTGCCCCGCCTGAAACCCGACACCGATGCCTTGCGCAGGCAGGTGTCGGACAACCCGCAGCAGGTCGAGCGGGTAGACCGCATTGCCGGCCTGCAGGACGCCTGGAACGAATTCGCCCGCGACATGATTGCGGCCCGCCGCGCCGGCGGAGACATGCAGGCCGCGGTTCGCCTGGGCCGCGGCAAGCGGCTGACCGACGACATGCGCGCCGAATACACCGCGTTCATGGACACCGAGCAGACGCTGCGTTTCCAGCGCAACAACGATGCCAACCGCACCAGTTGGTGGACGGTCGGCCTCTTTCTGCTGTTCACGCTGACGCTGACGGGGCTGATCAGCTTCTTCGGCCGCCGCCAGCTCGTGCGGCTGTCCGACAGCTACGACGTGGTGCTCAAGGAGCAGGCGGAGCACACCCAGCGGCTCTCCGAAGAAGCGTGGCTGCGCGGCGCGCAGACCGAGCTGGTGGGCGAACTGGTCGGCGAGCTGACCGCGCCGGACATGGGCCGCAAGATCCTCGCCTTCTTCTCGCGGCACCTGGGCAGCAGCGTCGGCGCGATGTATGTGCGCGAGCGCCACGGTCCGCTGCGCCGGGCCGCAAGCTACGGTTTCTCGGCCGATGCGGAAGCCTCGCCGCAGGTCTTCTCGCCCACCGAGAGCCTGGTGGGCCAGGCCGCGGCCGAGCGCCGCCGCATGCTGATCGACCCGATCGATGCCGACTACCTCAAGGTCAATTCCGGCCTGGGCGCGATGGCGCCCCGCACCGTGCTCCTGCTGCCGGTGATGAGCGACGGCATCGTCAACGGCGTGGTCGAGCTCGGCCTGCCCGGTGCGCCCGACGAGCGCGCGAGCCAGTTGCTGGATGTGGTGTCCGACGACATCGGCACCTCGCTCGCCGCGGCGCGCTACCGCGAGCAGCTGCAGGAGGTGCTGGCCGAGACCCAGCAACTCAACGAGGAACTGCAGGTGCAGCAGGAAGAGCTGCGCACCGCCAACGAAGAGCTCGAAGAGCAGTCGAAGGCGCTTCGCGCCTCGCAGGCGATGCTGGAGAACCAGCAGGCCGAACTGGAGCAGACCAACAGCCAGCTCTCCGAGCGCACCGAGGCGCTGGACCAGCGCAACACGGCCCTGCGCCGCGTGCAGCGCGACCTGGAAGACCGCGCCGACGAGCTGCAGCGCGCGAGCCGCTACAAGTCGGAGTTCCTTGCGAACATGTCGCACGAGCTGCGCACGCCGCTCAACAGCGCGCTCATCCTGGCCAAGCTCCTGGGCGACAACCCGCAGGGCAACCTCACGCTGGAGCAGGTGAAGTTCGCCGAGTCGATCTATTCGTCGGGCAACGACCTCCTGGTGCTGATCAACGACATCCTGGACATCGCCAAGGTCGAGGCGGGCAAGCTCGAAGTGGTGCCCGAGGATGTGTCGCTCGCGCGTCTCGCGCAGAGCCTGGAGAGCACCTTCAGCCCGCTCGCGATGCAGAAGAACCTGAACTTCCGGCTCGAAGTGCAGCCGGGCGCGCCGGTCTCGCTGGTCACCGACCGGCAGCGGGTCGAGCAGATCCTGAAGAACCTGCTGTCGAACGCGCTCAAGTTCACCGACAAGGGCGAGGTGGCGCTGGTGGTTTCCGCCACGGCCGATGGCGGCGCGGCCTTCGCGGTGTCCGATTCGGGCATCGGCATCGACCCGCAACAGCACGAACTGATCTTCGAGGCCTTCCGCCAGGCCGACGGCACCACCAGCCGGCGCTACGGCGGCACGGGCCTGGGGCTGTCGATCTCGCGCGACCTCACGCACCTGCTGGGCGGCACGCTCACCGTGCAGAGCGAGCCCGGCAAGGGCAGCCCCTTCGTCCTGCAACTGCCGGCGCTGGCGCGGCAGGCTTCGGGCCCGCAGGCCACCGCGCCGCGCAACGTGGCGACCTATGCGCCCGGCAACCGGAACTCCGCCGCCCCCGCGCCCGCCCCCGTCGCACCGCAGGCGCCCGCGCCACGGGCCGTGGTGCCGGCGCCGCAGTTCGATGACGACCGCGCGATCCCGCGCGACCAGGTACGCCGCGTGCTGGTGATCGAGGACGAGCCGCAGTTCGCGCACATCCTCTACGACCTGGCGCACGAGCTGGGCTACCGGTGCCTGGTGGCGCACGGCGCGGCCGATGGTTTCGAGCTGGCCACGCAGTTCGTGCCCGACGCCATCCTTCTGGACATGCGCCTGCCCGACAGCACCGGCCTGGACGTGCTGCAGAAACTGAAGGATTCGCCGCACACGCGCCACATCCCGATCCACGTGGTCTCGGCCGCCGACAACGCGCAGGCCGCCGCGCTGCAC
>Ga0157370_10002736_pt1 | contig 21082 bp, 21 predicted proteins | sample C35metaG_FD_113463 | JGI IMG/M metagenome (GOLD analysis project Ga0157370, IMG submission 113463) | Corn rhizosphere microbial communities from Kellogg Biological Station, Michigan, USA - C3-5 metaG | ecosystem: Host-associated > Plants > Roots > Rhizosphere > Soil | place: USA: Michigan...
CAATTCGAACCTGCCGATGGGTACGCAGCTATCCAGAACCAGTGCTCCACGAACCATCACGACCAGACCGTTCTGGATCTTTCTGTTCAGACCGAAGCGGGTCTGGTCATTCCATGTGCGGGTCTGGCCATCCTGGATTACTCCGAAGAGCTCGCGCCACCGTGCATCGAAGTGAACATTTTCGGCATTCCACATCCGCTCTATGGCGAGCTGTTTCCTCAGCACGTCACCCTGTATGAGCGTCAATTCAGCTAATCGGAATGTCCCGCCGATGTCCGCTTCGGGTTGTGGACTCAACCGGCCATTAGCTGTCCTTCACGAAGGGCAGCTTTGGGTCGTTTTCTGCCTGTCGCGACGGGCCGCAAACGGCCCAGAGTGTGTAAAAACGCTCGCGGGCCTCATCGTCTTGGAGCATCGACGTTCGTTGGCTGAGCGATCGCACGGCACTGCCGCGGGTCGCATCGGTAAGCGACCTGAGCCACGTCAACGCTGTTTTACAGCCTCTTTAATGGGCCAGAACCAGCCTTTTTTACGCCGACAGCGCCTTCATTAAACCGTGAGCACCGTTGATTTTCATGACCCGTTTCATGTTGTAGACGAGCACATTTAAACTTATCTCCGCGCCCACCCCGGCCAGCTTTCGCGTCAGGAAGTGCGTAGCGCCCATCTATCGTTTGAGCGTCCCGAAGGGATGCTCAACCGTCCGCTTTCGGACTCGCATCATCTCCGGTGCTTTGCTCAGCCGAAGCTGCATCTCTTCCAATACGGCTTCATGCTCCCAGCGTCGAACCCGCTGTTGTGTGCTCGGTGTGCACTGCGGTTTCATTGCGCAGCCCCGGCATTTCGAACTCCAGTATGCATACTGAAGTGACCGACGTGAACGATTAAGCACCAGAAGACGACTGAGTGAAGCGACTGTTTCCTTCGAGCTCTTAGCTTATGAAGGACCTACCGCTGGAAAGGACTAAGTCGATGATCATCCGCTGCGGGGCTCTTTATTTAGTGAGTTTATGCATGCTTGCCCCTGTAAACTTCAAAGGACTTCCTAGTCCGCGGGCTGCAGAGGGGGCACGAGCGTCTAGGGTATCAAGGAATAGCACAACATTTTTCGTGCCGGGCACCGCCACGCTCCCGTAGAGCACGCCATCAATAGGACCATCAGAAAAAGGATAATCTCTCAGGTACTCGGTCACAATCTGCGACGGCGCATAGTCGACGTGCACTAGATTGTCTCTCTCCACCGGCTTCATGATCGCGCTCGAAAAATGGTTGAGAAAGCTAAGCTGCATAGCGACATCCCGTTCAACTGGTGCAAAGTAACCAGGTTTGCGCGGTAGCCGCGTTAAATCTAACAGCCGGAGTGAATATTTCGTTGTGAACCGGCCCACAGCAGCCTTCTTGGCTTTGACCTCGCTCACGGCGGTGCCTCGCTTGAACGCACCATAGAACATTGGAATGCCGGCCGGATTCATCCTATTACTTTGGCAAACAGTCGTCGGAGGAGGACCGTATTGATCAGCCTGCGGATTAGGCTTATCTAAGTCATCGCGAGCCCTGTAGAGCGCAGTGCCGGCGGGGATATCCTGGATCAAATCGTACCGTTGTGAATAGCGTGCGATGGACTGAAGGAGCTCGAGCGGTGTATAGGAGTCGCGGTCGTCCAGATCTCGCTCCTCCCCCATAAAGAAGAAGCGTCTGTCGTGCTTGACCTTCTCACAAAAGCGCGACCAGCTAGAGATCATGGCCTCGTCCTGATCAAGCGTCAGCCAGTCGTAAGCGCACCACAACTCGTCTTCTACGCCATTGATGATGTCCATACGCAGGCGATCAGTTCTGTCACGTGGCAGTTCAAGCATAATTTCTTCAAAGAGCACATCGTAGGTATCCAGCGTTTCGGCTTGATACCCACCTTCGCGCGACTCGTAGGGTAACTGCTCAACCGCTGTGCCCCAGTACTGGCCAATACAGGAAGTGATGTAATCACAGAGCTTTTCAAGATCGGCTGTGGGCGCTTGGTGCGTGTTGCAGTAATCGCACCCACGACCGCCCTCCTGCTCCCTGATCCATATCTTTAGATCTTCGTCCCCGATGCATCCAGTGCACACCCGATTCATGCTATTACCTCTCTAGCGATAGTCGCCATTACATTGAGTGTGCTCTGAAACCTGGCATCAAGCCCTCGCCCAGATCATTCATGGGCTGGTGCCGCATTTATGACGCTCGTACATCTTCTCCCCTGAGATGCGATGAGAAGACTCTCATTTCGTCATAAAAAACGCGTCATTATGGTCGTGCGGTGTCCCGTGTGGATGGATACAGATCACTGGCAGCTCGTGGCCGATTGCTCCCTGACCTGACCTAGCTGAAGCAGGCATTTCTGTTTGCGGTGTCGTTAAATTTTATCGCTTGGTACTTTTCCATATGAAATCGATGCAGGATTCGCATATTGGCTTCGAGGGTAAAGTCTCGTAGGTGCATCACTCCGCCGGGAGATAGCGGCAACCCCGGTGGATTGTTATCCTTGGACGACCCCGGACACCTCTTCCTTAGCCGCTGAGAGCACGCCTGAGGGATTGGCCAAGAGCGCTTCTTTGGGCCGCTTCCCGCCGAGGAAGGTATTTGGCGAAGCAAACCAAAACGCCATTTCCCACCCGTCCTTCATTGTGGCGAACGTCGAAACTACACTCTCCAGCGCAGAAAGCGGCCGAAAGCCTTGTGCCGGGTCGAGCCCGTAAATCGGGAAATAATCGACGCCTTCATGGCGCAAAGCAAAAATCTTCCCGGCCCGCTTCCATTTGTTGGGCTGCGAGCTAGGGTTGCTGTAGCTGAACTGTGCGAGATTCGAGATCTCGATGGCCGTCAACCAGTCGTTACTTTGAAGTATGTCGGTTTTCGCCTGTGCCAGCATTCGGGCCTCGCGTAGTAACGTCGACGGCACCGGTTTCTTAGGAACCATTAGTGAGACGATGGAAGAAGTCGTATCGGCAGGAAGGGAGTTCATGTGGGCGCGGAATGCCTGGGTAAGCATTTCTACCGAGCATACATAGGCGTCGACCATGTCCCGTGATTTCGCGTTCACGGTAATGACAATCTTATGCCTAGAGTCGTCAGTTTCTTGAGATAGGATTTCAATCTCAATCACGGGCGATTCCGCACCGATTTCAACCGAATCAGTTCTGAAAGTCATGCCAACTTCCCCAAGGTTATCGGAGTGATCACGTATCACCAATAACCAATCTATCCCCGAAGGCTACTAATCGCAATGATCATCTGAGGGTGGTAGCCGTGTTCCTTTTTGCTGGCGTGGATTCCCTGAGATGCAAAAAGCGGTCGTGGAGCGGGGAAACCAAGACGAATGGCACGAGGTATACCGATACTCGATCAATGGTTAAACTTCTCTCAAAGGAATCGTTGCTGCCTCACACCATGGTGGACCGTCACAGACTAGAGACATCATGAAAACCTGTCCCATTTGGCGCGCAGGCATAGATTAAGCTCGGTAAGTCGAGATGGGTTGAAGGAATAGTGATGCCGATAACTGTACCGGTGCGTCGCAGGTGCCGAGCGCTATCGTTAAATTCTCGACCTGGCTCTGTGAGGCATCAGCGACAACCCTGCTAGCGTCCCGACTGGTTCGTGCTCGATATCAAATGTGGAGGCAGCAACTAGAAATCGCTGTTGAGTCCTCAGTGATCTACCGGCCAATAGGCATTGGGCCTCGGTCCTGAGCTGTTGCTCCAACCCCCACTTGGTTGTCTTGGCCTTACGCTTACCTTTCATGGCCTCCGATGCTCCTGTGTTCAGAATGCAAATGGTTCTGCTGCTTGGATCAGCATCAGCTCGACCTCCCGTGTGCCGGGGTGGTAGAGAACATCTCGTACGGCTTCCTGCCGGCCAGCCGTTCTTTGGACTTTGAGAGCCATCGCCTAGCCTTAGTTTCGTCCCTGAAAAGTACCTCCGCCACGGCCGTGATGTGCGCAAATCTGAAAGCCGGTCGCTCTCGTACATTTTGAGTCGCTGATTACGAGCCGCTCTGTCTCTCAAAGTTCTCAGCGGAATAATCTGGTCACGCTCTAGCGGGCTCAGTAAGCGAAGATCGCTGAGTGAAATGACGCTGTTGGGCATGAAGCCGCCATCAATCAGTTCATGTAGTCTTGATCGGATGCGTGCCTGGGGATGCCTAATAGCAGTTCCAGCCGAATCCGGTAGGAGCGGTAAGGTAAGGATCTTTGAGCATGAGTTCGGCAAACATGGCACCACCCTTCGGCCAGGTAAGTGTTGCAGAACAGCATCCTGCAAATCTCTAGTCCTGTGAAGTCGGTTAGTCGGTAGGCAGCGCCTGGCGCGGCTCTGAAGATATCTTTTCATTCACCGGAGAGGGAAAAGCCTAAACGTTAAACTCAGTATCAACCTTGTCGCATTGATCGCCGAAAAGTCGCATTTATTTCCAAAACCTACACCAAAGTCGCCAGTTTGGCTTCGATCAACGAAGCGCTGCTAGACGAAAACCGAGTGCTGAAGGCTAAGCTAAGCGATCCGAATGTTGTCGATCTGGCATCGAAGTAGGCTCAGAACTAGGAGCGTTGTTATCTCTGGGTAACTGCACTGCCTTGACCACCCGTTTGCATTCGACCTGATCGGCCATATTGGACTTGACCACCGCGCTTCGTAGCGATGACCGGCAGAGAGCGGCCGAGGCTGTGTAAAAACGTTTTCGAGCAAGTGTGACAGTCAGATCCAGGACGAAAATCGCGTTCCTGCGCAAATTTCAGGTCTGCTGATTAACCAAGCACTGGCAGATTTTACGTAGCAACGCAGACTTGAAAACGGCACCTGCGTTTTTACACAGACTGGGCCAAAAGCAATGGGATGGACTCCTCCTCACTTCGGCATCTTGAGTGCCAGAATGAAGGTGCGAACCACAGTCAACAGTGAGAAGGAGTTCCCACTGAAGCTTATGCGCATTGGTTGACCTGGCCAAGAACGTGTTTCAGATCCACGGTGTGGATTGCCATGAGAAGCCAGAAACTGGCGGCAGTGGCTACCACGTGATCGCTGGCTTCAAGCAGTGCTGGAAAAGGTCGAACCTGGTTGTGGGATCGGCATGGAGAGTTGCGGTGGGGCCCATCATTGGGCGCGGCAACTCGAAGCTCGCGGATTTCGAGTCAATCTGATGGCCCCCCAGTTCGTTAAACCTTATGTCAAAAGCAACAAGAACGACGCGAACGATGCCGAGGCGATCTCCGAAGCGATGAGCCGTCCAAGCATGCGCTTCGTCGCCATCAAGACGATCGAACAACAGGATATCAAGTCGACGCAACGCATCCGGGCCGGCTTAATCGAACAGCGGACGGCCAAAGCCAATCAGATCCGTGGGCTGGTCGACTAGTACGGTCTCGTTGCACCGAAGGAATTACTGATGCTGGGTCGTGCAAACCGTGCTGGCTAGAGGATGCGGATAACGGTTTGACGGCACGCTTTCGTCGTCTGCTGGATGGTTTGCGGGACGACCTTCGTGCGCTGGATGGGCGTGTATGCAAGCTCGACGGCGAGATCACTGCGATCGCGACAAACGAGCCGTCCGCCGTTCGCCTTCAACAGCTGCGCGGTATCGGTCCAATGATCGTCACAGCGCTCGTCGTCGCTGTCGGTGATGCCCGTCGGTTTGCCAATGGCCGACAGTTTGCCGCCTCGCTGGGACTGACACCGAGGCAACACTGTTCTGGTGGTTAGGATCGACTGCTCGATATCAGCAAGCGCGGTGATACGTATCTGCGAATATTGATGGTGCATGGCGCACGCTCGGCGCTACGCACAGCCAAATCCAAAGAGGATCGGCTCAGCCAGTGGGCCGCTCGTTTATACGACCAGCGCGTAACGACTCCAGTTAAAACTGAAATACCATTGATGGATCAATATGAACTAAAGCTAATGCACGAGCACTTGCGAAATACATGCAAATTTCACGATGTGATAATATGGTTTATTCCGGCAATTAAGAAAAATTGTGTAAAAGCCATTTCCCATTAAGAGGTGTTTTTTATGTCTAGCTTTTGACTTGTATTGAATAACGCCGGCGTCCTCGATTTATCCAAATTTCTGTTTTTGGTCCAAGATCCACGCTTTAGACCGACAGCTATGGGTTGCAGCCTCTCACGAAAGGCTGCAATCGGCCGACGTTGTGTAAAAACGTTTCAGAACAGGTTTGCCTGTCAGAATCAGAACGAAAATCGCGTTTCTACGCATTTTCGAGATGCCAAATTCAGACCTGTTCCCTTCCCCGCGATTTAAGATAAATCAAAACCATCTCGCCCTTGAGGCCGCCATCATGGAACTCACGCTCTGGATTAAGCAGCAGGTCGGGTGAGATTAGCGGCAATGTGCGAGGTGCTCTGGATACGATCAACAAGAATGAAGAGTCAACATACGATTCCAGCGCCTAATAGGGCCGCAAAGGGCCCCCTCAATCGACACGTCATGCATCAACGTTCGCTTTTGAGCAAGAGAATTAACATATGATCATATGTTCCAGGATTCTCAGCGTCCTCTCCTAGATCCGGCCCTCACTGAGAGCCCTAATTTAAACAGACCAAAAATAATACGTTTTATCGAGCGCCTAGATAAGCGTAACTACTCGATATCGATCGGAAGCTCAAATCCAGCCTTTACCCTATCCATCACAACTAATGTTTTAAAGCTTTTAATATCCAAATTCTCATAGAAAAATCTCCTGGTAAATCGCTCGTAATCTTCCATATCTTTTGAGGTTATAACAAGAACGAAATCAGAGTCCCCTGTCACGTAGTACCCCGTCATAACCTCTGGTGTATTACGGATCGATTTTTTGAATTTATCAATGATATCCGCTCGCTCTCTTTCTAGAGAAACAAGTACTAACATGAATACGTGACGCCCCACTGCCTTAGGCGACACGATTGACACATCACCTTCGATAACACCGTCCTTTCGCAACGCCTTTAATCGCCTTTGACATGCCGTAGCAGACAAGCCCACAGCGTTGCCCAACTCCTCAGAAGTGATTCGATTATTTTTTTGGACGGCACTCAGTATGCTCGCATCGATTCGATCCAAAGATATCATGCAGTATTTCCTCCAGTACTAGCAACTTAACGCAGTAAAAATGCAAAAGCTCCCATATCAACGCCGAAATACGCTCTGAGGATCTCATAAACTTATTGCTACGGCAATGGGACGACTCAGCGCAGAAAGCGCCAGGAACGGAGTTTACACAAAGAACGACTTTGCCCGAATTACGTATATAAGTACCTGAATTAACAAGTACGGCCTTTCTTATCTCATCAAAAAACTGCCTTTAACAAAAATCGAAGTGGGAGTTGCAAAGATGAAAAAAATCACACTATTCCTTGGGGTCGTAGGGCTTATCGCCTCGCTTTCTATCACCCCTACGCAAGCTAAAAGCCTGGAGGAAATCCAAAGCTCCGGAAAAATTGTTATCGGCACGGACGGCACATTCCCTCCATTTCAGTACTTTGACGGAGGAAACCTCACTGGATTTGAAATTGATATCGGTAATGAAGTTGCTCGACGGTTGGGCGTAACGCCCGAGTGGAAGCCTATGTCTTTTGACTCGCTGCTGGCCGGTTTAACCCAGGATCGATGGGATATCGTTATTGCGTCATTCACCATTACAGACGAACGCGCCAAAGCCGTCCATTTTACATCTCCGCTTTACTGCACTGGCGGAGTGATTGTTAGCAATCAACCTGGAATCAAAGGCGCCATAGATCTGAATGGAAAGGTGGTGTCCGCGCAAACGGGGTCTACCTACTTCCAAAAAGCGAGCACCATCCCTGGTATAAAGCAAGTCCGAAACTTTGCGTCTGATAGTGATGCCCGTAACGCAATGATTTCGGGCCGCGCCGATGCATGGGTCACCGATAAATTTGTAGCTAAATTGTCTGTTGAGAAGCAACCCACACGCGGATTGACTGTTGGAGATTTCCTTTTCTCCGAGAAGGTAGCATCGGCAGTTAAAAACAACAATGACTCACTCGCCGCGGCCTACGACACAACGCTTGCGGATATGCAATCTGATGGCACTTACGAAAAAATCTCGAAAAAATGGTTCAACGAAGATATTCGTTGCTTATAACACTTTTCGGTAACAGCTAAGAATCAAGTAGCTTGTATTTTGAGGTACTACTATGTCTTCTAGTGTAAAAGTTTGCGTGCCCCCAAGCCGGGGCCTGAAAATAAATAATTCGCTACTCAAAGGCTTGTTAGCGACGGCCATCACGTTAGCAATACTATTTGCAATGGAAGCGATACTGCATTTTTTTCCAAACCCGATTGGGCCTAATTCCAAGGAGCTGGCAGCAGCTGTATGGGTAACGGTAAAGTTGACCGTCATGGCGGGATTTTTCGGAGTAGCAATCGGAACAATTATCGCCTTGGGAAAAGCATCAACCCTTCCTCCTCTGCGATGGGTTTGTTCATTCTATGTTTGGGTAGCACGAGGAACCCCATTATTACTGCAAATTTTGTTTGTGTTTTTTGCGCTCCCTGTCCTATTACCGTCGTTAGAGTTCAATGACTTCACCTCTGCCGCCGTTGCATTGGCATTCAACATTGGCGCTTATAATGCCGAAGCAATTCGCTCAGGTCTACAGTCCGTTCCAAAGGGGCAAATAGAAGCGGCTCATGCACTTGGGCTCTCCAGTCTTACAATTTTCATAAATGTTGTGATGCCTCAGGCACTACGGATCTGCCTACCCCCTCTTGTGAACAATGGCGTCTCACTATTAAAGGACTCCTCACTGGCTTATGCCATCGGAGTGGTCGAGCTTTCCAATGCGGCCAGCCGCATCCAGTCCGCGACATTTGAGCCAGTCCCAGTCTTGGTTACGTCCGCTCTTATCTACTTGACGCTCACCACTGGACTCACCCAGGTCACTAATGCGCTTGAACGCTACCTAAGTGTTGAAAGGAGATAATGATGGAATCGCCTGAAGTGTCCACTCTGATTAATATAGCCGGCGTCAAGAAAAGCTATGGTGCCACCTGTGTGTTGAAACGCGTGAGCGTACAAATAAAGGCCGGCGAAGTTATCGCTATTCTTGGTGCTTCCGGGTCAGGAAAATCCACCTTTCTACGTCTTTTGAATAGACTGGAAAAACACGAAGAAGGCTCTATTGTCATCGACGGCGTAGAGGTATCAGACAAACCATCTAACCTCGCGTTGCTGCGTCGCGAGGTGGGAATGGTTTTCCAGTCATTTAATCTATTTCCACATCTGAGCGTGCTGGATAATCTTTGTCTGGCGCCGATGAAAGTTCGAGGACTGTCGCGTGCAGAAGCAGTGTCACTGGCCAACGACTTGCTACAGAAAGTAGGTATGGGCGACCACAGCCATAAATATCCTCATGCGCTTTCAGGAGGTCAGCAGCAGAGGGTCGCTATTGCACGAGCATTGGCAATGGAACCTCGGATTCTTCTGTTCGATGAGCCCACGTCGGCACTTGATCCAGAAATGGTCAACGAAGTTCTGGATGTAATGAAACGCCTTGCGGCCACAGGTATCACCATGCTCATTGTTACCCATGAAATGGGTTTTGCCAGTCAAGTAGCTGACAGGGTGATTTTCTTCGATCAAGGAGAGATTGCGGAGGATCTTCCTCCCTCCCAATTCTTTGGGGATAACAAAACCCCACGGGTCAAAGCCTTTTTAGGCCGTGTGTTACAAACAGGTATATGACAAAAAAGGCAAAAACCGCAGGACGGGATGATCGCGCTCTACACGGCTGAATTTACTTGCGCGCCTATTCCCTTCAGAGTTTTATTTTTGCATTGGGTAAGGTTTGGTCACCCGCCCAATGCTTTTTTTTATAATGAGCGTCTTCCGGTCAATGCGAACCGTCCTGATCGCTACACGCAATGCCTTTTTCTGCTCGTACAGCCTCCAGACGTCGTAATCGTCCGGTAGCGGTCGCGCCTAATCGATTCACCATCTCCATTGCCAGATACTCAACTTGAGCCATGGCGGGCACTAACGAGTCATACGCGGAGCCAGAATCAATATCGCTGACAACGATATATCGCGAGAACTCCGCAGCTGTCGATTGCCATCGATCTGTGAAAAGTACAACGGTTGCCCCTTGCTCCGAGGCGTACTTGGCGAGATGCACTGTATCCGCTTGGTAACGGCGATAGTCGAAGACAATGACCACATCTTTTTTGGAAAGATCGACAGTGAGGTCTAAGTCGTGAGATGCACTTCGTCCCAGGATCTCGGTATTGCTCCGGATCTCGCGTAGATGTGAATAAAAATATTCCGCGAGCGGCTGACTGAAGCGTCCGCCTCGTAGATAAACTCTCCGCTTAGAGTCGAGGAGAACTTCCGGCAGACCGTCCACACTTACTATTTCATCAACCCCCTGCTCGACCATTTTGCCCAGTTCGCGACCGAATGCGTTCTCTGAGGGTGCTGATCCATGATCGATCAGTGTCAAAGGCGAAGTCAGCATCGACTCAAGTTCATTGACCCACGCTTGCTGGAATTCCGCATACCCCGAAAACCCCAGTTTTACGGCAAACCTCATGACCGTTGGAGCGCTCACGCTCACTCGATCAGCCAACTGATTTACAGACTCAAGAGCAATAACCGGCGTCGCCGCATTGAGTGGTTTAACGAAGATATTCGATGCTTATAAAAGCCCCTTTATAAACCTCAACAGCTCAAACCAATATAGGTATTGAGAATCTATTCTGACGTGTACTGCAAATGTTCAAGCCCCTTCCGCTAGGGCTTGAACTCACGACTCAAAGACTGCAAAGTATTGAAACTGCCCCTCTGCACCTAATCCGCCATGACGTTAAATTCATAGCACCTCACAAGAGGTAATTACAGGATAAAAAAAGGCCGGTGTGGTTCCGGCCAAGAGTAAAAATCATTCTTTTAGTTAAGAATCAGCGGAGGGCGCCTTCAGCGGTCAATTCGTTGATAACTTTTTGTACAGCTTGATGGGCTAGATCAATTATCTGATCGACTTCTTTTTCGGTGGTCACCAGAGGTGGAGCGAAACCTAGGATTTCGCCATGGGGCATTGCCCGGGCAATCAGGTTCAAATCGCGAGCAGCCTTGGAGATACGCGCACCTACTTTCAGGGCCGGATCGAAGCGTTTCTTGGTAACCGGATCCGCGACAAACTCCAGAGCTGCCATCAATCCGACGCCCCGAACTTCTCCAACAATCGGCAGATCACCGAACACTTCCTTGAGGCTGCTCTGCAGATAAGCCCCCACTCGAGCGGCGTTGCCGGGGATATCTTCTTGCTCAACAATGTCCAGGACAGCATTTGCGGCAGCGACACCAATTGGATGGCCAGAATATGTATACCCGTGCGAGAACGCACCGACATGATCGGCCCCCTCTTCCATAACCTGGTAAACCTTCTCGCCAACGATAGCCGCGGACAGTGGAGCGTATGCCGAGGTCAAGCCTTTTGCTACGGTGATAAGGTCAGGCTCGATGCCATACTTATCGCAGCCAAACATCGCGCCGGTGCGACCAAATCCCGTGATCACCTCGTCGGCAATCAGAAGGATGTCGTATTTCTTGAGGACTGGCTGGATCGCAGCCCAATAGCCGGCTGGAGGCGGAGTGATACCGCCCGTGCCCAGAACTGGTTCAGCAATGAAAGCCCCGATCGTGTCCGGATCTTCACGCAAGATCAGATCCTCCAGCTCCTGTGCGCGACGGGCGGAAAATTGCTCTTCATTTTCACCAGCTTCGGCCCCCCAATAATGGTGCGGGGCCCCGGTACGCAGGATGCCGGTGACAGGCAAGTCCATGTAGTCGTGGTAGAAGCTCATCCCGGTCATAGAACCCGAAATCACCGAGCAGCCATGATAGCCACGATCGCGGGTGATGATTTTTTTCTTCCTCGGCAGACCACGCAGATTGTTGTAGTACCAGACCAGTTTGGCTTGAGTTTCGTTAGCATCGGAACCGGAGAGACCGTAAAAAACCTTGCTCATCTTGCCGGGTGCCATGCGAACCAGACGATCCGACAGGCGAGCCAACTCGTCCGTCGTGTGGGCTGCATAACTGTGGTAGTAGGCGAGCTTGTGTGCTTGACGAGAAATAGCCTCGGCCACTTCAGTACGACCGTAACCGACGTTCATGCAATACAAGCCCGCAAAACCGTCGATGTATTCACGACCGGTGGAATCTGTAATCCGGATTCCTTTACCAGACTCAACGATGGTGGGATCACCAAGTTTGCCGCTGGCGAAATCTTTCAGATTGGTAAACGGATGCAGGACGGCATTACGATCCTGGGCTGCAATCAGATCATGTGTTTGCTTATTCATGTTGTTATCTCCTCAATTCTCACAGGTTGCCGAAGCAGACGTATTTGAGTTCCATGTATTCGGCAAGGCCGTGTTTGGAACCTTCTCGGCCTAGGCCGGATTGCTTCCAGCCGCCGAATGGGATGGGAGCGCCAGTAAACTTCGGCGTATTGAGCGCGACCATGCCGTATTCCAATCGATCAGAAAGTCGAAGTGCCCGGCGCAAATCATTGGTGTAAACGTAGGCCGCAAGGCCAAACTCGGTTTTGTTAGCCCGACGTAAAACCTCTTCCTCCGTATCAAATGGAAGAATCGCAGCAACTGGCCCAAAGGTTTCTTCGAAGGCGATGTCCATCTCGTCGGTGACATCTGCTAGAACGGTCGGCGTGACAAAATTCCCGTGAATAACCGCACTACCAACCACAATACGCGCCCCTAGGGACGTAGCATTCTCAATATGGTCACGGCACTTGATAGCGACCGAACGACGAGTCATCGGGCCGATATCGACACCTCTCTCAAGCCCATGACCAACCGTCAACTTAGCTGTAGCAGCAGCGAAAGCTTCGACGAACTTTTCGTAATGGCCGCGCTGAACATAAATGCGGTTAGCGCCGAGACAGTCCTGCCCTGATGTTGAGAATTTGGCACCAATACAACCAGCAACTGACTCTTCAATAGAAGCATCATCGAATACGATGAAAGGCGCATGCCCACCTAATTCGAGCGATACTTTTTTCACTGTGTCACCGGACTGCTTCAGCAGCAGCTTCCCTACTTCAGTAGACCCCGTGAAACTGAACGCACGCACCTCTGGGCGCTGCAGCAGACGAGCAGATTGCTCAATCGCATCACCAGTCAGGACTTGGAATACGCCCGCAGGTATTCCTGCTTCCTCGGCGAGCTTTGCCAGTGCAAGTGCCGACAACGGCGTTTCAGGCGCCGGCTTAACGATCATCGTGCAGCCGGCAGCTAGTGCGGCACCCGCCTTACGAGTAATCATTGCACTTGGGAAATTCCAAGGTGTAATCGCGGCGACAACTCCGAGAGGCTGCAGCTTTGTTAGAAGCTGACTACCAGTCAAATGGCTCGGAATGGTCTCTCCGTAGCAGCGCTCCCCTTCAGCAGCGAACCATTCCAAGAAAGCTGCACCATAGGAGATTTCACCCAAGGACTCCTCAAAAGGCTTGCCTTGTTCAGCGGTCATGATGACCGCCAAATCTTGGGCATGCTCGAGAGTCAGCGCTGCCCACTTCCGAAGAATTACGCCCCGCTGAGCTGGTAACAAATCGCGCCATGCAGGGAATGCGGCACCGGCCGCTTCAACGGCGTGATCAACCCAAATGACATCGCAATGGGCGACTTCTGCGATTTTTGCATCGGTAGCCGGATCTGTAACAGCCAGGCGAAAATCGACATCAATCCACTCTCCATTAATATATGCGCGCGTTTCCAGGAGGTCTGGGCGAGTAAGTTGACTCAAAGCATTTTTGGCAAGGTTTTTCATCGCGACCACTTAACGTGTTTTTGTTGTCGCCAGTTTATTGACCTTATCGAGCGGCAAAGCGCCTATAAATACCAGTACGACACATAATTACTGCGTTTTATTAACTTCATGCGCTCTTTTTCTGCGCGCCCGTTTTTTGCTAGTTTCTGACCAAGGCAAAACACGCTAGTGCACCGCGAATTACCCAAGGAAGATGAAGGCTCGCCGTCAGACTGTTGAGTATCCTTTTGGAACGCTCAAATATTGGATGGGAGCCACCCACTTCCTGACTAAAACTCTGCCAAGGGTAAGTACCGAGATGAGCCTTCATGTGTTCGCGTACAACCTCAAACGAATGATGAGCATCTTCGGCAACCCAGGATTGCTTGAAGCTATTAGAGCGTGAACCAAGTCGTTTAATAGTCAGTGAATGGCTGTTTTGGCCGCTGACGCGGCCCAAACAGCATTACGAGGTTCGAGGTTACTGCCAGGAGCAATTCGCGCTTCCGCTTGCTGGTTACACAGCAATCCAAGCAAAACCCAATATGCGGATCATGGGCGTTGCGATGCACCAAGGGCGACGGCCTGCGCTAATGCTCGCTACAGGTGTGATAAGCGGCTCACTTTTTGGGTGTCGATGGCTGCAACTGGCGTATCCGCCATCCTCATGCAATACGCGCAGGCGCTAGGGATCTTGAAACCACTCGGTGGGGCCTATTTGCTTTTCCTTGCTGTCAAAGCTGGGCGTTCCGCGCTGACCACGGATAAAAGGCACGGAATGCAAACGGCAGCCGCGCGGCAGATTACCGGCTTCAGCCTCTATAAACGCGGTCTACTCATCCACCTGACCAACCCCAAAGCGCTACTGGGTTGGATCGCTACCATGAGCTCGGATTAGGGCCGCAAGCCTCTCCCGCTACGGTGGCTGTGATTCTGGCCGGATGCGCCGTTTTGAGCGTCACCATTTTCTGTAGCTACGCCGTCATTTTTTCAACAGCACCCATGATCGCAGCATATCGTCGAGCAAGACGATGGATTGAACGTACTCTCGCCGCCGTCTTCGGAGCCGCCGGTCTCAAAATCATGCTTTCTGAAGCGTAAGCCAGCCCGGAAACGCGCTCGACTAAACAGTGTAATCATCAGTCATCAGGTAGCTGCGATAGCCTTCGCGAAATTGCACTGGACTTAACCATCTATTTGCATTCGACCTGACCAGTCTTTTGCATTCGTTCTGACACGATTTCTTTGCAAACGGCCAAAACCAGAGCCCGCCTGATATGGGCAAACGCAAGTTGATTCCGATATGGGCTGTCAGATCATGGGGCGTAACAGGTGTTGACCTGCGTTCGAAGTATGAGAGTGCCCCCACTACGGCCTGCCGAAAGTCAGGATCTATACGAAATCCGATCATGGCCCTGGCTACCTGCTCGCCTAAACGAATCCCGGCGTCGTACCGTTGCTCGACGAAATCCACCAACCCATAGTCATTGGTGATTTCGACCCGAACCTTTGCGTAATCCAGCATGAGCCTACTGACCGTTGACGTCAGAATCGGCGCAGATGCGTGTTCTACCGAGGTGATTCTCAGGTGCCTGCTGGTTTTCCGCTTAGCTCGGACAGATCTCCTGCACAAAAGGATTATTAACTAACGCGACACTCTTGCCTCAACCAAAACCTCAAAGCCTCAACCGCGCCACTCTGCGCGAAAGAGCCTTTGGGGCCAATGAGATAGTAGCCTTCATCGACGAGAAGTCGAGCTTCAAATGGTTCGATCAACTCGCCGCTTGCAATTTCATGCTCCACGAGCGACGTACTGGTCAGCACGACCCCCTGATGGCGCTTGGCAGTATCAACCGCCAGATGGGATGCATCGAAGTTGATGGTGGGAATCTCGCCAATTTCTCGCCCCGACAACTTGGTAAATTGCAGGAGCCAGCGCTCCCAATAGGGGTGGATTTTGGTTGCCAAAAGAGTCGCTTTTGCTAAATGAACCGACTGGTTCAGTTCCAGTTTTTCGCAATACATTGGGCTGCAATATATCCGCAGTTCGTCAAGAAAAAGCAATTCAACATCGAACCTGTTGCTCTCCTGCGCCTTGAAATGCCTGATCGCAATATCAACCGATTCGTTGTCAAAATCCACGAGTGCTGCGCTTGCATCGATGTTCAGGCGGATTTCAGGATGAAGGTCCATAAACCGCACCATGCGTGGAACAAACCACTTCCTCGCAAAGCTGGGCGGCATCGAAATTCGTACCTCATTGTGACTGCGCTGCTTGAGCAGAATGCTGGCATGCGAAATCTGGCCTAGGGCGGAACTGATACGCCCGAAATAAGCGGCGCCAGCTTCGGTTAGAGAGACCTTTCTCACCTCTCGGTAAAATAATTTTATTTCTAGCCAGTCTTCTAGCTTATGGATTAATTGCCCCACCGCCCCTGGCGTCACATACAGTTCCTCAGCAGCTTTCGTGAAGCTGAGGTGCCTCGCCGCAGCCTCGAAAGCTACTAATGACCGAAGAGGGGGAAGATTTTTCATGGGATAGTTATTCTATTTCATATACGAATAAAAGTAAGTTGTCGGGTGTTAGCCGTACGATCACGATGCCTGCGTGGGATTCATTCGTTGGTGACTGACACATCACGAAGCATCCCAACTAAAATCCAAGCATTTTTCACCGTTCACAAGGAGATCTCACATGCCGCTCGTTCGCATCCATGTTCCGCAAGGCAAGTCCGCCGAGTATCGTAGTATCATAAGTGATGTTGTCTACAATACGACGCTCACAGTATTGAATGTTCCAGAGTACAATCGATTCCATGTGATTTCCGAGCACTCGTCCACAGATTTGGTGATTGACCCAACCTATTATGGTATTAACAGAAGCGAAAACGCCATCATAATACAGATCACGCTGAACGAGGGGCGAGCGACATTCGATCTGAAGACGCTGTACTACAAAGCTTTGGCGGATAGTTTGCACGAGCGTTTGGGGTTGCGCCGTGAAGATGTGTTCATTAACCTAGTCGAGGTAAAAAAGGAAAACTGGTCATTGGGCAATGGCGAAGCCCAATATGCCTGATGACTGGCTATGTAGAGTGCTCGACACCAATGGCTTGCCTCAAGAGATAATCCTGGTCAATTGTTAAGCCATGTTTTGGCGGTTTTACGTCGCCGATGAGGAGTATCTTTAGGGATCAGCCAATCATGCCACGACACCTAGAAAAGCTCTCGTCAGTTTTGGCGTTGTTTGAGAGTATCAACAATCGACGTCACTGAACGGCGATACTGTTGTCTGTATTGGGGTGTCGTCATTCCGGGCAATTTTCTGAAGGCACCCATTAAGCTTGCCTCGTCAGTAAAGCCTATCTCAGCACATATTGTCTTTACCAATGCCGTAGATGATAGATGGGCATTTGCGACTTGAAGCAGCTTAATTAGGCGTAGCCATTCGCACGCACTAATTTGAGTAGCCTAGTCAGTTTTTCTACTTAACGTTCTTTACGACATAAAAAGGTATTATTCTGCCGCATTTAGGTTAAGTCGAACGCTGGCACCGTTGGGGCATAAGCAATCAATTCCTGTAGTTGCGCTCAGTCTGGCCAATCATTTCAGCCGATCTGAACACTGGATGAGCGGTGTTGGCGCGAGGAACCAACAGTGCCTGCTCGACGTCCCGAGTCACTTCTGCTGGTATTCGAGTGATTATTAGCTTGCTTAACACTGCCAGTAGCCATTCGCACTAGCCGCGATAATGGCTTGGTGATCCTCTATGACGGCTTGCTGCAAGTTTCACCCGACTGACGTAAAAGGTTTGCGAAGTGACTGTTCAAGCCACCATGTCGCGGTCACTAATGTCGCCCATGCAATAGGCCCGCAATGAAATCTCTTTCGAGGCTTGACGTCGTCCGTCGATGAAGAGCGATCGCCGGTCCAGCATCCGGTCGATGTCAGTAGCGGTTTCAGCCCAAAACCCAAGTATTAAATGGGCGTCGCACGGGTCCGGTAGTGAATAGTCCATCACGAGGGCCGGTCCACCGCCCAAATTCACCATCTCGTTGCCAGTGCCTATCCATATCGGCTCGAAGACAAGTTTCCCTTTCGTTGGTTGCCGCCCTAAAAAATATCAGCCACAGCAAAAAGCCTGGCCGACTCGCATCCTAGGTAGACCAAAAGTCTGATTTTTATAAGATTCTGCGGTAAAGGCTCAATAAAACAGAGTGGCATAATTTGCATCAATTATGACATAAATTGCCATATTCATTTATTTGCGAATCGATGAAACTGCGGTCATGCGTGCATTTCTGTTGCACGTCTTACTTAAAGGTGGCCACTATGTTTGTGAATATTAAAGGAGCAAAGATCAATTTTTCAGATACAGGAAAAGGCGTACCAACGCTCTTTTTGCATGGCATACCTGATTCCGGTACTGTGTGGAAGGAAGTTACTCGCGTCGTGAGTTCCTCGTACAGATGCGTTGTACCAGACCTTCCCGGATTCGGGCAGTCGGCAGTGCCGACCGGCTTTCAGATAACCCTTAATGGAATGGCTGAGTTTATTGACGCTTTCCTTGCAGCCGTCGGTATCAGTGAGCCAGTAAATTTGGTTGTTCATGATGTCGGAGGCCCATTCGGTCTGGCGTGGGCGGTGCGCCATCCAGAAAAAGTAAAAACCATAACCATCATGAATACGGTTTTTCAGTCCGAGTACCGCTGGCACCGCTACGGACGCATTTGCCGCACTCCAATTCTTGGTGAGTTGCTCCATATTCTCATGTCGCAGTCTGGACTAGCACGCTCAATACGCTCCAACTCAGGGATAACTAAGCCTAGCCGCGAATACATTAGCGCCACTTACCGAGATTTTACCGGTTCGGTGCGTCAGATGGTGCTTCGTCTTTACCGGGGACTCGATCCGGAAGTCTTTCAGACTTGGAATACTAAATTGCGTGCGCTTGCGGCTAATAAACCTTCCCTGGTCATTTGGGGCGATCGTGATACTTATATTGATAGTCGATTTGCAGAATGTTTTGGCGCTCAGAAGGTGAAGCACTTTCCGCATTGTGGCCATTGGCCGATGGTGGAGATTCCGGACGTCGTCTCCAGAAGGTTGTTAGAGCATTTTTCTGAGGCGGTGGCTTTGGCCTGAAGAGTCGAAACAACGATTGAATATGATCCGTAGATTGGCAATATTGTTCGAGTATGAAATGGGCTTCCCCCCGGATCACCCATCCCGCAGGCCCAACGACCGACATAAAGGAAAACTGCCATGACTCTTAAATCCAAACTCGACACTCGACACTTTAAAAGCTGATTTCAAAGCCGGCAAGCCGCCGTACAACGTACTGCATTCAGTTATCGAAGTGTTGCACCGAGCCCTGCCTAATACGGAGGTTGCCGTGTGTCATATAAGCAAGCGTCATACAGTCCAACCGAGAGTATTGCAGATCGATATCGACTGCTGAAGACCGTCATGCGGTGCAGTGGCATCTTCAACCTATTCTAGTTCACTGCGAGTCACTGGTTCTTTCGGCAGGAAATTTTTCAAGCGCTGGGATGGCTCCCCCATACTTGTGAATGGAGTACTGTTATTTGTGCGGGTCGTGCTAATGATATGCTGACACGCCTGTTTCCATGGATATTGGTGGGGAGGGGTTGCGGCAATAGAGAACTTGATATTGACCGCAATCTAGATAACGTCAAATACCTGACTAAAAAGTGCATTCAACATGAGCACCTCACGATTGTTACGACCTCTCGACGAAGTACAGGAAGAGGTATCCTTCATAATATGCACTACCTCTCACCTTGGTTGATACTAACCATTCTCCTTGGCCTCTCGGCACTTGAGACGTTGAGCATCTATTTACACAGACTCTGCGCCTCCGCAAAACATCCTGTGGAATGTTGTCGCTGACCGAAAACTGGCTCTGGCGCTCAACTGCTTCTGCTCAACTTTCGAAATTTTAAACGACCGAAATCTGATTGTAGATTAATGCGTCTCGGCAGACTGAAATTATTTTCGCACCTGCGAGGCAGTTCAGAGGCGCGCTAGTAATGCCCAAACTTTTGCCTGTATTCCGCTGGCGTCAACCCGGTTAACTCCTTAAACATACGTCGCATGTTGGAATCGCTGCTAAACCCGAGCTCTAGGCTGATCGTACTGATAGGTACTGATGTCAGAGTTATACGCTCACCGACTTGGCTCAACTTGACACGTCGGGCATAAGCTCCTATCGCAAGCCCTGTTTCATTTCTTACCTTGCGGGCGAGTGTGCGTTCAGACATTCCGAGTGTACCCGCCAACGCTTTCACCGTGATTTGTTCAGCCGGCATCTGCTCAAGCAGAACATGCAGCTTTCTAAGCAGCTTGCCGGGCTGTTCGATCAAGCTTGTGGCGTTAAAAACAGAGTGGGGCTGCGCGGGGCGCGGAAGCACCATTAGCTTAATCAGGTCCCGAAAAATTTCAGGGCTAACATTACGTTCAATCAACGCCTGGGCAATAGGCAGGTAACCGTTTACGCCCGAAGCTGTGGCAGTTCGGTCATTGAATACGCAGTTGTGCTCACTCTGCCAGTGCACCTTGTTGTAACGCTTCACCATCGCTTCAGCGAGCCACCAAGTAACCGTCGCCGGTTGGTCGTTGAGCTGACCACTGGCAGCCAATAGGCACACTCCCGTGCAATAGCTCCAAAGGTGGCGACGACTTGAACGAACGGAAAGCCTTTTCACAAGATTGGCATATGTAGCCAAAGCCTTTTCCACTTGGTGCGCAGATTCCGCCCAGAATCCAGGAACAAGGATGGCGTCCAATTCACTGCTGTTGACTGTATCCGTCGCATTCAATGTAACGCCATGACTACATTCCACGGGCCCTGCCTGCAAACCCACAAAGCAAGTTTCAAAAATAATCCGCCCCGTGCGCCGGTTAGTGGCATGCATTAGGTCGGAAAAGGACAGCAGCCCTGCAGGCATGCAATCTGGAAACAAAAGCAGACCAATTCTTAACGCTTTAGACATGGCTTAAAATGAATCCATTATGACTATTCTTGCCATTATGGGCACAGGAATAGGTGAGCACAATGAGGCTACTCCCTAAGAGAGCTTACTGATGAAAATCCGCCAGATACGTAACGCGACGATTATTCTCGAATTCGGTTCCCACCGCATCCTAGTCGATCCGATGCTGGCATCAAAGGGTGCGCTTCCACCTCTGCGTTTATTCGGTGCCCGGTTGCGAAACCCCCTTGTCGATCTGCCTGAGTCA
>Ga0157370_10002738_pt1 | contig 21080 bp, 16 predicted proteins | sample C35metaG_FD_113463 | JGI IMG/M metagenome (GOLD analysis project Ga0157370, IMG submission 113463) | Corn rhizosphere microbial communities from Kellogg Biological Station, Michigan, USA - C3-5 metaG | ecosystem: Host-associated > Plants > Roots > Rhizosphere > Soil | place: USA: Michigan...
CGCGTCCGTTGCGGAGCACCATGGGCGTGTTGTACGTGGTGCACTGCGGGAGCGAGCCGGCGCGGGTGACGCCTGAGGTGATCGCGGGCGTGCGGGAGCGAATGGATGAGTGGGGAGTAGTGGCGCTGGAGCAGGCGGCGGCAGCGGACCCGTTGTTCGACCGGCGGGAGAGGGAGCGTGTGAGGGCGCTGGTGAAGCTGGCGGCGGCGGGGTTCAGGGTGAGGGTGGGGTGAGCGAGTGTCTGGCGTGAAGTCTCCCATCGGCCCGAGTTCGCCTCCTCATCAGCCCGGGCAGTAGCCAGGAGTCTCACCGCAGCAGGCCATTCCATGCGTACGAATCCATGAGCACGGCCACCTTGCTGGACTTGGCTGTGACTCCTTCGGACATCTTAGCGTGCGCTGCGATACGCGCGCGGAGACCACATCGGGACAGTGTGGGTTTTCACGGACTACTCACGGCGCCGTATGTACGGATCTGAGAGGGCGACCCCAAGTACCCGAGCCATTCGACCAGACTGTCGGAGAACTTGAAGGGTGCGCTCAGTCCTGCGCCGCTTGTTGCAAGCCTTTTCATCACGGGTCTATATCCGTGGCATTCCGCATCTTCTCTGGCTATTGAGATCACATCTGGCAGAGAGAGGGGCCGTCTATACCCTTGCAAGCGGCGTGAAGATGAAGCTCAGCGCATCTGATTATTTTCAGTGGATGATGCTTTGGAACTACTACTCTCCGGGACTGGTGAGCTTTCTTCGTCGCAACTTGAAGCAAGGTGACGTGTTCATCGATGTTGGTGCACAGATTGGCTACTTCAGCATGCAGGGCGCGCAACTCGTGGGCAATACTGGGTTGGTTATCGCAGTAGAGCCCGATCCACGAGCTGCGGAGGTGCTTCGTGAAAACGCCCGATTGAATGGGGTTGATCAGGTTCACGTTCTCCCAGTGGCAGCTTCGCACGACCGCGAACGCCTCACGTTCAATCTTGCTACCCAGTTGGGATGGAGCACTGCCGTTCCCTTGGCGCCGACTATGGTGACAGAGCGCCGGATTCAGGTGGACTCACGCACGCTTGATGATCTGCTAGCAGCAGAGCTTCCTGTCGACCGACGGATTGCGCTAGTCAAAATTGACGTCGAGGGATTCGAGGCGCAGGTGCTGACAGGCGCAGAGTCCCTCCTCTCGAGGAAGGAGAGCACCTTCTTGGTTGAAGTCAATCCGGACGCCCTCAAAGCAAGCGGAAGGACCGTGCTCGATGTGCTTAGCCCGTTCATCAGACATGGATATCGACTGTTCTGGCTTGGAGAATTGCCTCGCGTGATCGGCCGTACTGGCTCACTGCACTTCAACGAGCTAATGGTCGCGGACCTGTCCGACCTTAATCGTCGAGCAGGAGACGTGATAGCTGTTCCGGCGGTTTGAGGTGGCCGATCACGCTACGCGCGAGGAGACAACCCTTGCTGAATTTGGCAATCAATCACGATGAAGCCAGGATCGAAATCTCAATTGCGATAGGCACGCATCCAAAATGCTCCCTCGTGCTGCACGAGCGATTCTCCGGCGCATCACTGCTTATCGTAACCTGGACCGTCGCGTGTGTTCGTGGCGTCTAGAGGCGCTACACGCACGCCATACCGAAATCAGTGCCATATCGTCGCTGGATGACAGTCCGGGAGCGCCATCTCCTCGACTGCTCCAACTGCTGCCGGTTCTCGCAGAGCGGGCACTCACGGCAACTCTCCCACTTGCTCACGAACGTTGCGCACCAGGAATCATCGATCTCTGGCCAGGCGAGCACTATCGATTATTAGTCGCTCTCGTGCAAGGGTTGAACCCATCGCGAATTGTCGAAATAGGAACTCTTACGGGACTCAGTAGCCTAGCGATCATACCTCTGCTAACGGAAGGAGCCCAGCTGACAACCTTCGATATCGTACCGTGGCACGAAGTGCCGAATACATTTTTGCGCAGAGAAGATTTCGCAAGGGGCAACTTTATTCAGGTTATTGGGGATTTGGGTGATCTTGCGTTTGCGCGATCGCAGGCGGAGTTGCTCGGGAGTGCCGACTTGATTTTTGTCGATGCCGCGAAAGATGGGTTGTTCGAATCGCGCTTGTTACAGAATTTTGCGCACGTGGGATTGAAGAGTGGAGCGTTGCTGTTGTTCGATGACATCCGACAGTGGAACATGTTGGAGACTTGGCGGACCATTGCGCATCCGAAGTGTGACATAACGAGTCTCGGGCACTGGTCGGGCACTGGGCTGGTGGAATGGCAACCAAATGCGATTACTAGGCGCATGAGGTAGTCTATCGTTGCCGGAACGCGGCCTCGCGTGTTGGATCGCTGGTGACAGCCGCGTCATCGATCGATACGGTTCGTCGAATTCGCGCAGGCACCAGGTGCAGGTGCGCGAGGTGACGCGCGTCTCGTCTTCAGTTGATTTTCGGGAGTGCCGCATTGCGAGCTACTCAGGCGGCAGCGTCGCTGACGGCGGAATCGCCGTTCGTCACCTTCGTCCGCAGAGACTGTCCGCCAGAGCGTAGTGGCTTCCCTGGCACGCTGTACTGCAGCTACCCGGCGAGAGATGATTGCCAACGATCGCAATGCGCATTGAGGAAATGGGACGGCTGTCTTGGTAAGCCAGTCGACGTCCTTCGCAGTAAATCCGCGCTCGTCAAGCAGGTGGGCGAGCGAACAGCATATCGTTGTTTTGCCGTTGTCTCGTACTTCTCGCAGAAAAGGCACTGGTCGCGAGGGATTCTTCCTCTTCGACGATGTAGCCCAATGTGTGCAATAAGCTGCGGCATTCCTCATCTGCCACGCCGTGAAGCTCAATGAACAGTTTTGGTCGGACGGACTTCAGCAGGGTGAGCGCGCCAATGAGAACGCGGTACTCAGCACCTTCGACGTCGAGTTTTATGACGTTCGGAGTCGGTAGGCGCCCATGTGCGTACAGAGCGTCGAGCGACTCCACATGGACGAGAAGATCTCCGTCAGCGGCCAGATGACCCATGGTATGGTTTGGAGCGTGGTTAAACCGTTCCTCTCCTGCTCTGTCGCCAATCGCAACATCCATGACTTCGACGTTTTCGATTCGGTTGAGCGCGAGATGTCGGCGCAGAAACACGCGATTTGCCGGCAGCGGCTCGAAGGCAACTACTCTCCCTTCGCGGCCGGCCAAAACTGCGGCAAGGAGCGTGTAAAATCCAACATTTGCCCCGATGTCGTACACAGTATTTCCTGGCGCGATCTCATGCGCGAGTAACTCCTGCAACGATTGCTCGTACGAGCCCAACCAGCAACCATGACTGCTGGAGCCGACCAGCCATCTCTTGCCCCGGAGAGGACCCTGCAAGATTGGAACAGCGAGAGTCGGAGGGATTAGCCGAAGCGTCCGTCGGAGTAGCCTGCCCAAGCGACTCCTGCCGGAAAGAGCGGAGAAATTAACTCCCTTCATGCGCAAAATACCTCGTGAGGCATAGTCGGGGTGAGTGCTAGGTCTAGTTGAAATTCGGGTGGTGCCGCGGTACAAGAGATGGAATCCGACCAAGCATCTCCACTCGTTCCCGAGGACACTACCCAAGCGAAGCGTACGACACGCGGTAGAGAAAAGACAGCCCACGCACTTCCCATCCCGCTCGACGACGGCACGCTCACCACGCGTAGAAGCACCCTTACCATCGCCATGATTCAGGCCTTGATCCCCTTGGGCCTCCGGGCGGTCGAGGAGGCACTCCAAGCCGAGGTCACCGCCCTTGCCGATGAGCGCTACGCTCACGCCCATCCTCACCTCGAGGTCGTGAACTGGGGAAAGCAGCCGGGCTCCATCTACTTGGCCGATCAGAAGCTTGCGGTCGCCGTGCCCCGAGTGCGCGACACGAAGGAGCAGCGCGAGGTCCCGCTCGCCACCTACGCCGCGCACCAGACGCCTCGCTCCAACGACGCGGGGCTCTACCGCAAGGTCTTGGGTGGCCTCTCCTGCCGGGAGTACGAAGCTGCGGCCGAAGCGGTGCCGGAGGCCTTCGGGCTCTCGAGTTCCAGCGTCTCGAGGCGCTTCATTCGCATGAGTGCCCGGGATCTCAAGCGGCTCCAGCAGAGGCGGCTCGACGATGCCGAGCGGATCGTCTTGATCCTCGACGGCAAGACGTTCGCCGGAGATCAAGTCGTCCTCGCGCTCGGTGTCACGACTACAGGCGAGAAGCGCATCCTCGGTCTCGGGCAAACGGCCACGGAGAACAAGTGGGTGTGCGCTTCCTTCTCCGGGAGATCGCGGAGCGGGGCTTCCGGGCACCCAACGGGCTCCTCGCCGAGCTCGATGGCGCCAAGGGACTGCGGGTAGCGGTCGAGGACTTGTTCGGCGAGCAGGCAGCGATTCAACGATGCCAATGGCACAAGCGTGAGAACGTGTTGAGCTACCTCTCGAAGCGCCACCAAGCGATCTGGACGCGGAAGATCGAGGCGGCCTACCGCCACCGCGTCTACGCCGATGCGAAGCGCGCGCTCCGGCGTCTGGTCCGAGAGCTTGCGCTCGTGAACGAGTCGGCTGCGCGGAGCCTGGAGGAGGGGCTGGAGGAGACTTTGACGCTCCACCGGCTGGGGCTCTTTCCCGAGCTGCGAGTGAGCTTCCGGACAACGAATCTCATCGACAGCGTGATGCCGCAACGCGAGGACAAGACGGCGAAGGTGGACCAGTGGAGGACGAGTGATCAGAAACTGCGCTGGTGCGGCGCGGCGCTGCTTGCCGTAGAGAAACGGTTCCGGCGGGTGAAGGGCTACAAACACCAGCCCTTGCTTGTGAATGCATTGAAAGCGAAGATGAACGCCACGACCGAGGCTGGCGCCTGAGCAGCCCGCATTGCGACATCACGCGAATTTCAACTGAACCCGGGACACATTCGCATGGGCGACAATCAAAACCTAACGTGCACCGCCCGTCCATCGTGAATCGGGAAAATGCACCTGCTCGCCGCCAGGACAAGTGTATTCGGGCGCAAGACACATCGCTCGAAAGCCCTGAATCGATCAACTCAGTGGAGTGTCGCTTGACGTGACCCGGGTTGCTGCACGCAATGAATCGGGCGCCCTGCTACGGACAGTGAAATACCAGGTGGCTGTACTCAATTCACATCCAATTCAGTACTTCGCACCCTTCTATCGCCTGCTCGCCACTTGCGAGGAAATTGAGCTCACAGTGTTTTACTGTAGCCATCAAGGAATCGCTCCTGCTTTCGAGGATCCAGGCTTTGGCCGTCAGGTCGTGTGGGATGTACCGCTGTTGAACGGGTATCACTATCGCTTCCTGAGAAACATCGGCCGTGACCATGGCGTTCGTGGCTTCTTCAGTCTCTCAAATCTGTCCGTAATCCCGGCGCTTTCTCGGCAGCGATTTGACGCAATCATCATCCACGGTCACAATTTCCTGGTCAACCTTCTGGCCATTGCGACTGCCAAGACGCTCGGCACGGCAGTGTTCATGCGTTCGGAAACACACCTCCTGCTTCGACGTCGTGGACTGAAGCGGGCTCTCAGAGCGCCAGCGCTGCGCGCGTTGTACGGGGTTTGCGATGCCTGCTTGTACATTGGTACGGCGAACCGCCGCTTCTACGAAGCGCACGGGGTGCCTTCAAGTCGGCTCTTCTTCGTGCCGTATACAGTGGACAATGCGCATTTTGGACTGGAGCCGGAGAACAGGGCAGCGAATCGCGAGACGGTGCTGTCGCAACTTGGTATCCCGGCAGATGCGACCACGATTGTGTTTGCATCCAAGTTGATCGGCAGGAAGCGCCCATATGACTTGCTCCAAGCCTATCACCGTCTGACGGCAGAGAGGGCAAATGTCGCCTTGCTTATCATTGGGGAGGGAGCTGAGGAGTCCGGCCTCCGTCGCATGGCCGTTGACGTGCCTAATGTGCACTTTCTGGGTTTCAAGAATCAGGCCGAATTACCCGCGTACCTTGCGGCAGCGGATATTTTCGTCCTGCCATCCGAGAACGAGCCATGGGGCCTGGTAATCAACGAGGCGATGTGTGCGGGTGTACCAGTCGTGACCACGCACGAAGTAGGTGCAGCACTGGACCTCGTGCGATCTGGCGAGACCGGGTACCTCTATGACGCAGCCGATGTGAGCGCTCTCGCCGATCGACTGCGGACGCTGGTCAGAGATCCCGGATTGCGGCTGCGCATGAGCTCCAATTGTCGAAGACAGATGGCGCGTTGGTCATACGCGGAATCCATGGAGGGCCTGCGTGCGGCACTCGACGCGCTGCACGGTGGGAAGAAGTAGGGCGGCACCCTGACGTCCGATATCGATTACAGCGTCGGAGCAAGGTCATGAAAAACTTGATTGAAGGCACAGAATGAAGACGGCTCTCGTTACCGGTGGCTTCGGATTTCTCGGCTCGCATCTCGGGGAGCTTCTGTTACAGGCTGGCTACGCGGTACATGTCGTGGACGACCTGTCTACGTCTCCAATCGACGTCGAGGATTATCTCGGACAGCTTGGTCGCCCTCGAGAACTGACGTTCGATGTGTGCACAGTGGCGGCCTACATGTCACGGGCGGATCTCCCAGCGTACGACGAAGTTTATCATCTCGCTTCCCCAGTTGGCCCGGCCGGAGTACTGCGTCATGCGGGCAATATGATCCGTGACATCGTACGAGATTCCTATTCTCTGATGGACTACTGCAGGAAGATTGGCGCCAAGCTTCTCGACGTATCGACGAGTGAAGTCTATGGCGGGGGCCAAGAAGGCTACTGCCCGGAATCGACGCCAAAGATTGTGCCGGCGAAAACTACGGTCAGACTGGAGTACGCTATCGGGAAGCTCGCGGCAGAAACCGCAATCACCAATACATGCCGGGTTACCGACCTTCAGGCTACGATCGTCAGGCCGTTCAACATCTCGGGACCAAGACAGTCTCCGCGCGGCGGTTTCGTACTTCCAAGGTTCATCCAGCAGGCACATACTGGTGCGCCGCTCACAGTGTTTGGGAAGGGGGGCGCACTTCGTGCCTTCACGCACGTCAGGGACATGGCGAACGGAATCCACCTCGCCATGAGGCATGGAAAATCCGGCGAAGCGTACAACATGGGCAATCCAGCGAACAAGACGACGATTCTAGGGCTCGCACAGTGTGTCATCCAGCTTCTTGAAAGCAAGAGTAGCATCACCTTTGTTGACCCCAAAACCATTTACGGAGATCTGTACGAAGAGGCCAGTGACAAGTTTCCCGATGCACAAAAGGCCATGAGAGAGTTGACGTGGCGTCCGCAGTTTGACGTTGCTCATATTGTTGCTGACGCGTATCAGGAGTTCCTGCGTCAGGAGAAGGCTGGTGTTCTCCGCGAATACGTGAGCGCCTGAGACACAGGCTACTCAACCATGCCACGAGTGACAGTGGGCATGCCGACTTACCGTCGCGCTTCCTGCCTTCAACACACGCTACCCCAAATCCTGAATCAGACCTACACCGACTTCGAGCTTGTCATATGTGATGACGCATCGCCCGACAATACCTCCGAGGTTGTGAACACGTTTGATGATCCCCGCATTCGATACTATCGGAATGCGCACAACCTGAATATTCCAGCCAATGTGAATCGCATTCTCGAGTTGGCCACAGGCCAACTGATCATCATGCTGCATGATCATGACAGCTTTCATCCGAGATTGCTCGAGAAGATGGTGACGTTGTATGATCGGTGGCCGAATCTCGGCTTTGTGCATCCAGGCGTGGCGTGGGTAGAGTCCGATGGTTCAGGATATCGCGAATTGCTCTGTGATTTCAAAGAAATTACTCCGGGGCAACAGCTCGTTTCGGAGATGCTCATGGGGGACGACTTCTCTTGCCCGGTAACAGCCTGTGCCATGGTATCACGCTCTTCATATGAGCAAGCCGGATTTCGCTATGATGAGCAATTTGGCTTCCTGAGCGATATGGATATGTGGCTTCGGCTCGCAATGCGGTTTGATGTCGGCTACATCCGGGAAGCATTGATTACGTGTCGGGCTCGCGACGACAATCATGAGTATGCCGGTGTGGATTGGCGATTGATCCGATGGGCTGTTGCCATTCACGACGCGAATATCGAGCGTGCGTTTCCTGCTCATCATCCCGTCCGCTCGGCCGCACGCGCTCGGTTCGAACGCAAGCGTCGCCAGTGCTTCGCGCAAGCGACCCTCGCTGCTGCTGCACGCGGGAATACACGCGCCTTCCGCGAAGGACTCGCCCTTCTGAGCCGCGAACGAGGTGGCTCGACTGTGCATTTAGCGCGGTCGCTCTCGGCCGTACGCTTCATTCACCCGACCATAACCGGAGTGGCGAGAGTGCTGAATTACCTTCGGAAAACCATGGTGCGCCAGTGACGTTCCGGATAGAACGAGCAGGCGTCGCAACTGGAGCACCGGCCGGCCGAGTTCCCGATTGTTCGATGCATCAGCGCTGATGGAATCGCCTCCGCTGGTGTCCGTGTGCGTACCGACGTACAACTATGCCCGCTTCCTGCCCGACTGTATCGAGAGTGTATTGGAGCAGTCAATCTCTGACTGGGAACTCATCATCTGTGACGACGCTTCTGTCGACGATACGGAGAACGTCGTGCGGCGCTACGCAGCTCACGACCCGCGAATCCGATATTTGCGCAACACGCAGCGCTTGGGCATGAATGGTAACCTTAAGCATGCGGCCGATTGCGGCACCGCAAAGTACCTGAAGATTCTCTGCGCAGATGATTGGATCGCACCAAACTGCCTCGCAGTACTCTGCGCGTTGATGGAGAGTTATCCCAGCGCGGCAATTGCTACCTGTGCAGAAATCCATACAAACGCAATCGGCGAGGCACAGCGAGTTCAGTTTCTTTTCGGGGAGCCAGTGACGTTTATCGCTGGCGATGAAATGCTTGATCGAATCTCTCGCGGCGAGGGCGGTGGAGGCAACTCCAGCTTCGTGATTCGAGCAGCTGCGTATCACCGGGTTGGCGGGTATGATGCCCGCCGTCCCTATGCGGGAGACTACGACCTGCTGGCGCGACTGTGCGCCGTAGGTGACTACGTGCACACGGATCAACCGCTCTTCTACGGTCGTAGTCAGCCGGATTCGAGTTCTGCGCGTAACCCCAAACTCCTCTTGGATGTCAGGGATTGGTATGACGTACCCGCAACCGTCTTTGAACCTCGGCATCTTGGCGACAGGAACTGGCGCCGGTTCACGCGCCGAAGGAGAGAACTGACCGCACGCTACCTTCTCAATATTCTGCTTGAGCACTGTCGCGGCAATCATGCCTATGCGCAGGAGCTCCGAAAGATCATCCTGGCGAAAGGAAGCCTGATGCTCGGTATTCCATGGCTAGTGGTGCATGTCCCGCGCCGCCTGTACAATCGAATCACTGGTGCTGACAAGCCGCTTTCCCGTCCCGTCGAGGCGTGGATGGGCACGCCATCTTCGCTACGGCTTCGTCGTGATCGCGACCGCGACGCGTAGCGACGCTGCGTTGGCGGAATGAGCATAATCCGCAAGTACGTACAAGGAGCTGGAATACTGCTCACGCAGTCCGTCGTAGGCAGACTGCTCGGCATGTTAACGAACATCATTCTCTCGCGCGGGCTCGGGGCCGCGAAATTCGGCGCATACAACGCCGTAATTAGTACCGCGCAGAGTGGCTTTGGAATGCTCAGGATGGGCGTGGATGCTGGGCTGCACATTCATATGGCAGAGGTCGATGGTGTTGCGGAAACAGGGAGGAAGGACGCGATATTGGGAGCCGCCCTCGTACTGCTCGGCGTGGCCGGAGTACTCGGTGCCGTCGCAGTGTTCGGAACGGCGCGACAGATCGCGACAGCATTTTATCACAACCCAGCCTTGGCCCCGTGGCTGCGAGTTGCGGCGATACTCCTTTTCCTGCAGTGCTTATATCAGTTTGCGTGGGCGGCCTTGGCTGGTCTGCACGAGTTCGGCCGATTTGCTGGAGTCACGGTTGCTCTTGCCGTAGTGAACCTTCCGGCACTTGCTATCGCAGTGAAATTCGGCGGGGTTGGTGCGGCGCTTGCCGTTACGGCTGTGGTGAATGCCGTAATTCTCATCGGCCTGTTGCTGGTGCTGCGAGCTGCCTTGAGAAGAAATGCGCTGGCACTTCGGTTCAAGCGCATTCGCTGGGCCGCCGGGAAGTTACTGGCTATCGGATTTCCATTCTTCGTGGCGGGCCTCGTGAGCATTCCGGTTCTTTACTTTATCCAGGCCAGGCTCGTTCAGGCCGTGGGCCTTGAATCGCTCGGGTACTTGCGTATAGTCGGCACCTTTACGACGCTCATTCTATTCATCCCGTCGAGCACGGCTGCAGCGACGGTTTCGACACTGGCTGAAGTACGGTCGGATCCCAATCGGCTGCTTGCTGAATTTGCGTCACTGGCAGTTCTGAATATCAAGCTCCTGTGGTTTGTCGCGTTGTTCGCCGCAATTTGGGCATTCGAACTCATTCCATATCTCGTCCCGGCGTTGTTCGGAAAGGAATACCAACCAGCAATAGTCCTGGCTAGGATCAGTATTTTCGGAAGTGTTTTCATGGCAGTATCGGGGGCAGCTTCGAATTCCTTCTTTGCCGCACGGCGGGTGTCTTTGGTCTTCATCCAAAACGTGTCATTTTCACTCGTGTTTGCCGTGGGCAGCCTGCTCACGATTCCACACTTTGGCATTATCGGGTACTCCCTGTCGGAATTCACTGGTTACGCGGTCGTCGCGCTGCCAACGATCATTGGTACGGCGCTGTGGGCACAGCGGAGTGGGGTTTCAGCTCGGCCGCTTTTCTTGTTACTAGCGGTGAATTTGGTCCTGGTCGCCAGTGCGTGGTGCATCGCATGGCTCGCCTGGCCGCTCCTGGCCGACGTGGTGTTCGCTCTGCTCGGTTCACTGCTACTTCTCTGGGTCGGACACACGCACGTGCTGAGCGACAGGGAGCGCCAGCTCTTTCACGCGGGAATCTATCGGCTACGAGCACATCTGGTGCCGACATGACGATTCCACTCGTATGCCCGCAGGACCGCTGTGAGCTGACTCCGCTTGATAGCGGGCTGGTATTTTACTGTTCCGATTGCTGCCGAGAGTATCCAGTCGTGGAGGGGGTTGTCCGGTTTGTAGGTGCCGCCGATCAATTCTACGAGGGCGCGTACAAGAATCGGGTGAAGTACGTACCGCGAAGCGAACGGTGGTATGCGGCGTGGCCGCTCTGGCTGATAAATGGCGGCTTTCTGTGGCGTACGAGACGGGAGGTGCGAGCCGGAGGCACAATTCTCGAGATAGGCTGTGCGAGCGGTGTCAGATACTTCGCGCGACGCTATCGGATGATTGGGCTTGACCTGTCTCACAGTTCGCTCACAACGATTGCCGGTGTCTACAGGATCGCGCTGCAGGCGGATGCAACTCGCGGGATACCGCTCCCCTCAGCCTCGGTGGACGCGGTCATCAGTTCATACTTTTGGGAGCACATCGACCCAGCAGTCAAGCCGCTGATCCTCGAGGAGTGCCATCGGGTGTTGAAGCCCGGTGGCAAGCTCATATTCCTGTACGATGTCGACACACAAAACCCGCTCGTGGCGCATATGAGGCGGGTGGACCGTGCGCTCTACAGTCGGCTGTTTCTCGAGCAGGACGGACACGTCGGCTATCAATCCCTCGATGAGAACAAGGCGATCTTCCAGAGCGTGGGGTTCCAGGTGCTTCGTCATTTTGGTATGGAGCGCACTCCTGTTCAATCAACGTCCGTATATGAGAAACTCTCGCAATGGCCAACTGGAATTCGCGTTATTGGTAGTGTCGGACGCCGTTTCGGTACACGTCCCTGGTTTCGGCCGTACACACTCATTGTGCGAGTCATCGACGAGACGATAGGTCGGCTGTTGCCACGGGAGTGGGCGCGCATAGCGCTCACGGTCTGTGTTCGGCTGCCTAATGGCGCGCCCGCGATTCCGGCGGGTGTGACCGGCGATATAGTTGGCTGACGCGTATCATGAATATACTGATCGTAGGAAAATTCTATGTCGAAGGGTTTGCTCTTCATATTGCCGAGACTCTCGACTCGATGGGACACCGCGTCACGCGGTTCGAGCCAGGCGTCAAGTATCGGAACCTGGGTGGGAGGACAGCGAAGCGGTGGCAGGCCGCCAAATCAGTCCTCTACTCGGCGTCGTCTCAGCTTCCCACATTTCAGCGGCGACAGACAGACGCACTGCTTCGCACAGTAGCGAACAGGCAGATCGACATCTGCATCGTATGCCATGACTTCTTGTTTCCAAAACAGGTCGCGATGCTGAAGAGTGCCACGCATGCGAGGGTAGCGCTTTGGTTTCCAGATTCCATCGGGCGGTTTGACCGCTCCTGCTTTCTCAACGCAGAGTACGGTGCCCTTTTCTTCAAGGATCCATACATAGTTCGAGTGCTCAGCGACGACCTGGGAAAGCCCGTATACTATCTTCCTGAGTGCTGCAACCCGCTGCGTCACAAGCCCGCGCAAATTACTGCCGAGGACGTGCGGAAATATGGATGCGACATTGCTACTGCTGGCAATGTGTACCCATATCGGGTTGAGTTCTTCAGCCAGCTTAAGGAATACAACGTGCGGATATGGGGAAACCCACCGGCGATGTGGCTGAACACATCGGGCATCGAACCGATGCTACAAGGGCAATTTGTCGCGAATGCGGATAAGGCGAAGGCGTTTGGTGCCGCCAAAATCGTTCTGAACAACTTGCATCCAGCGGAAATCTGGGGACTGAACGCGCGCGCCTTCGAGGCTGCGGCGACTGGCGCATTCCAGTTCGTTAACTGGAGGCCAGGCCTGTCGCAACTCTTTGATGACGGCAAGGAACTGATTTCCTTTCGGTCGGTAGGAGATCTGCGCGAGAAAGTTGACTACTACCTTCCACGTGATGAAGAGCGGCGCGCGATAGCGCTGGCTGCCTCACAGCGCGCGTTGAGTGAGCACACGTATGCCCGGCGACTTTCCCTTCTCCTCGATACGCTCACTGGCGACGGAACAGGATTCCCGATGCCCAATGTGGTGTGCGACTCGGCGACGTGACGCAGAGGGAGACTGCGGCAAACGAGTCGGAAGTCATGGACGTAGCCGCGCACAGGGGCAGGGAGATGGTCGCTCTGCCTCACCCGGGGACGAGCGTCGCCTCATCGACGGCGCACTTCTATATTCGAGCAGCCACGATCGTAGCATTGGTGGCTTTCAACTTCACAGACCTCGTTCCGGGCGGGAAATCCCGATTCCTTTGGAACACCTGCCTGCTCGTCAGCTTTGTCGCTGTTGAAGTCGCGTGGGTGCGCCGACGAGAGCCGCGGACATGGTTGCTTCGGCCGGTGGTTCTGGCGTCGGTGTTCACTATCGCACTTGGCTTCTGCATCTCGAATGCGTCGTACGTAGATTCCGGCAGCTTGGCGGTTGCAAGAATGTACGCCGCTCTTGGTGCAAGCGCGTACGCGTGGATGAACCGCGCGATGATGTTTGCGGTTGTGGCGGCGATGGCCATGTGGGTGGGATACTCTGTGCCCCTTGGCCGACAGCTTGCGCGAGTGTTGTGGCACGGTCTTCATCTGTCGAGATGGATGCGGCTCGGCTGGGAGCTTCGATGGACGACGGTCGCGCTCTGCCTGGGTGTCTCTGTCAGTGCGCGCCTGGTGCAGATATCTCTTGGGATATTCGGCTACAGCAGCCAGATCTCAAGCCTCTACGCCGCCAGTACGTACTCGGCCTATCTGAGTGTGGGCGCCGATTTGTCGCGCCTGGCGCTCGCGGCAATCGCGCTGTCGTACTACGGCATCGGTGATCGCGACCCGCGAACACGAACCATCCTCGTCGTAGTCTTCCTTTACGAGCTGATTCTTGGCGGCTTTCTCACCGGATTCAAGGGGCAGGTAGTCGCACCATTCGCAATTATCGGGGCGGCGTATTACATCACGGCCCGGCGAGTGAGCTATCCAATGGTAGCCGGAGCACTCATGGCATTGGCCATCGGCTACGTTGTAATTGAACCGTTTCGGCGTGCGAGATTTCTCGATCCCAATTTTGAGAGTTCGAACATCGCGTACATCGCTTCGACGATGATGGCCCAGGCAGACAGCGTCGATGCAGGTACCGCGCCGAACATGCTCATGGACCAATACCTGCCTCAGTTGCAGGGAAGCACTAGCATGGTACTTGAGACTGCCAAGGCAATTCAGTACGCAGATCAGGTCGGACTATCAAGGAATAGCCCCCGCTTCTTACGGGATCTGCTGATGTCGCCGGCATATGCGGTGGTGCCGAGATTCATGTGGCCTGATAAGCCCCTTCAAAATCTCGGGAATTGGTATGCCAACGAGGTCTGGGGCGAGAACACGACCACTAACGCACGAGCGATGGGCCCATTGGGCTATCTGTACTTCGCTGGTGGAGGAGGAGTGATTTTTCTTGGCTTTCTTGCGATTGGTATCCTTCAGCGGTGCGCCGATACCATGTTCGGTGATTTTCGCGTTGCTGGCGGCATGATCGTGTACCTCGGACTTCTTTCTCCGCTTGTCCTGATTGACAGCGCATTCTACACGATCTTCGTGACGATTCTGCGCACATTTCCATTTCTGATTCTGGCGCAGTGGGCGCTATTTCGCCGGTGACCGGGCCTTGCTGCCTGTATCAAGAACGGATCAGTGTCAAAACTTGCTCGCACTGTTTAACAGCAACTTTCCGCCAAAAGTCGGCTGGGTTCAGCCGAAGGCGGCTTCGCAATGCACTTCGTCGAATATATCAGTCATCTCCGTTGCGCATCTGTGCCATGAAAATGTGCTCGCTCGCTCCAATCCTCTTGAGATCAGCGTCTCGCGAACTGCCTCGTTTTCGAGCAGAGTACTGAGCTGAGCTGCCATGTCTGCGGTGTCTGTTGGATCAAAATAAAGTGCAGCGTCTCCGCAGATTTCCCGGCACACCGGCAAGGATGAGCTTGCCACAGGGACACCTGATGCCATGGCTTCTACAAGAGGTTGACCGAAACTTTCGAGACGTGATGGGAACACGAAACCGCTGGCACCGACATAGAAGTCCGGAAGGCTGGCGTGATCCACTCGGCCAAGAAAATGCACGTGTTCAGCGACTCCGAGGGACCGTGCAAGAGAGAGGAGAGAATTGTGATGAGTCGTCTCGTCTGTCGTGCCAGCGAGCAGTAACTTCATTGTGTCACTGTTTCGCTTCCGCAGGATTGCGAACGCGCGAATCAGATTTTCGACATTCTTGTGAGCCGTGATGGATGATACGCTCAGGAGGTATGGGCCCTGCCAGGGGAGCTTACTCCTGTTGCCATTGCCGGATTGCCCAGCACGGATACCGAACTCTGGGCTCACGCCATGATACACAACTCTGGTCTTGGCGGGATCCAGTTGTAACTGGCGAACGACGTGATCGCGAAAGTGATGCGATACAAAGACGACTCGGTCGGCACCCCTACAGCTGAGAAAGGCAACGGGTTCTCGTGTCAGACGAAATGCCACCAACTTCAGCTGCTGTGCTACAGAGGCAAATGAAGACACCGATGCGTAGATCTTCAGGTTGCGTGCGAGTACCACGTGCGGACACGGAGGATTTATAGTTCCCGTTTCGCTGATCGAGAAGAGCAGATCAAAGCCCTTGCGGCGTATGAGCTTTCGCATCGCGATCTGCTGGAACCAAATTCGGCGCAGCGGATCTCCTGCACTTAGATCTGCTTGGGCGACCTGCACGCCACTTTGAAGCGAGCTTATCAGCCCCTGCTGGTATTGTGGTGAAAGAAGCACAGAGTATTCATTGTGCGGATTTGCCCGAACCAAGGCAGGTACGATCTGACGGAAATAGGTGACTCCGCCACCTTCACGAGCGGAGAGGCCGTCTATGAGTATCTTCATGAGCGCGGAGGATCTTCAGGCGGCAACCGGAGAGTCGAGTCCGATAGCAGTATTTCACGGAGCCGCTGGCGGAACTGACCGAACGTAAAGAGATTCATCACGCGATCGAATCCAGCGAGCCCCATTCGAGTTCTAAGGTCATCATCACCAAGCAGGCGGCACAGACAGCTCGTGAGTTCGTCGATAGCGCCGTTCTCTACGAGAAAGCCACACTCGCCATCCTCGACCACTTCCGGACTCCCGCCGTGTCTGCCAGCGACAATCGGCTTTCCGAATTGCATGGCCTCAAGAAATACAATGCCAAAGCCTTCATTACGGCTTGGCATCACGAATACATCACACTGGCGATAATGAGACGCGAGATCCTGCTCAGTTACCCAGCCAGCAAAATGGACACGATCGCGAACGCCAAGGGATGTTGCCAGTGCTTCGAGTCGTGACCGGTCGTCACCGTCACCCACGACATCGTAGCATACGCTAGGAAACCGGGCTGCGATGTGGGGAAGCGCACGTATTACGTCTTCAATCCCCTTGTATCGTTCGTTGGACGCGAGGCGTGCGACGGTCAGGAGTCGCTGATTCGAAACTTCGCCGAGGGTCTCCCATCGTTTATCGCCGTTTTTCCCGGCCATTCCGGGATCGAGCGCACACGGCAGCAGGTGAAATGCTGCATCCTGAAGCGACTGCACCTTGGAAGCGCGTTCGCTGGTGTATCGGCTGATCGAAATGATCCCAGTGGCCAAATGCAGGCCGTGGCGCGCAGCATATGGCAGTCGTCTCCAGGCATCTACTCCGTAGATGTGGATCCAGCATCTGATTGCTGGGTTCAGCATTTTCAGCGGAATGGCCAAGGGTGCGAGCGCTGGATGACCAATACACGTAATGGCCGCAGATCGCGCCCCTCGCACGCTTGCAGAGACGAACTTGAGCTTGTTGCGACCAAAGCCCTCGAACGGCGCCGACAACGTTCCGACTCTCAACTCGTGCTGTCCTGCAGCATCGTTCAGGCTCAAGATGCGACACGGAATGCCGAGGTCGCGCCCGAGCTCCGCGAGCACCACAGCACAGTGCCGATTCATTCGCTGCATCCCACCAGCGGAACGCAATTCAGTGTAGTGGGCGAGTATCACGTCCGTTTAAGCACTGTGTTGGCGAGAACGAGCAATGACCATGGACGTGACCAGTGCACGCGACCGCGCTGAAATTGGTCCCACACCGTTTGTGAATACTGGGCGGAGTTGCACAGCGTCAGATCTCTGTAGACTGAATCGCTGGCCCGAAGCCATGAGCCAATCGGGAACGTGAACCCTTGCTTGCGGCGGAAGATCACGTCATGAGGAAGGAGATCTTCAAGCGTCTGCGATAACAGTGGTTTTGGCCAGTAATCATCGAGCCTGGTGTCCATCGGCGCTTCCAGCGCCGTTTCCGCGAGAACGTGATCGAGGAAAGGCACTCGAATCTCGAGTGAGTGAGCCATGCCGAATATATCAGCGTCGCGAAGCAACTGGTCCATGAGATAATGACGCATCTCAAGAAATTGCTGTATCGCTGCAGGTTCATCTGGTGAATCGACCGGCGCCAGGCTGTCCACAAAATTCCAGACTTCGCGCTCGGTCATCTTCAGTATTCGCGCTGCCTCAGCGGGAGCGTAAAGCCCCCTTTGAGCCAGATATAGAGGAAGTGGACCGCGGCCCTCGAGATATGCGAGCTTTCGATGCTTGGCAATGACATGCCGGGTCCCCAATGCCGCGTGACGAACCAATGCCGGCAGCGCCTGGAGTTGGCTCAGCAGAGGCGCTCGTCTGAGGGTGGAGTAGCCGGCAAACAACTCATCTCCCCCTATGCCGGTCAGCACAGCCTTGACTCCTGCGCGCCGCGCAGCGAGCGAAACGAAGTACGTATTCAGACCGTCGACGGTTGGCTGATCCATGCATGACAAGAACTCTGCAACGTGCTCATGGAAATCGACGGCCGAAATCCGAATGCTGTGATGATCCGTCTTGTATCGCTCCGCTACGAGGCGCTGGAAGCGTTCTTCCGAATATTGGGCTTCATCGAAGACAATTCCGATGGTGCACAGGGACTGCCTCCTCTGGGCCGCGAGCGCAACCAGCGCAGACGAATCAATTCCACCACTGAGAAACACACCAAGCGGCGCGTCGCTCAACAGGTGCAGTGCCACGGCCTCTTCGAGGATGGGACGCAGCTTGGCCCGCAGGGCTTCCGGCTTCTGAGTTTGGTCCGAACTGTGTTTACGGGCACTTCGTACGCTCTGGCCCTCATTGGACCGGTGGAGATGGAGCTGGTCGGCGCTGTAGTAGCTGGCAAGGTGGAAGAGTTCGTCGGATGCCACTATGAAGGACCCAGCCGGAAGGGCCCGGATGCCACGAATTGTCGTCAAAGGCGCTGGTACGGAGCCGAAAAGCAGGAAGCCAAGCCAAGCCAATGGTTCGTCCGCGGTATCAACCAAGTTGCTGGCACGGAGCGCTCGAACTTCCGACCCAAAGAGGAGGCATCGCGCGGCGTTCGCGCTCCTTGCGTAGTAGAGCGGCTTGATCCCGAATCTGTCTCGAGCCAGGATCAGCGTACCGGTAGTGCCATGAGTGGGGAGGTTGCTCTGCGATTTCGCGTCATGTAATGCGAAGGCGAACATGCCTCGAAGCTTTCCAAGCAGACGCTCGACCCCCCACTGCTCATAGCCATGTACGAGCACTTCAGTATCGCTTGTCGAGCGAAATCGATGTCCAGCGCCAAGTAACTCGGTGCGCAGCTCTTGGTGATTATAGATCTCACCGTTGAAAACTATTGAAATCGAGCCATCCTCATTGAACATCGGTTGATGTCCAGTCGGCGATAAATCAAGGATACTGAGTCTGTTGTGGGAGAGGATTACACTGTCGCGATGGAGCCATCCCTGGTCATCTGGGCCACGATGCGTCTGCGACCTCTGCATGAGGCGTACGCTTTCCGCGACGTCCGGACAGGTGCCAATATTAGACCCGAATGCTCCTGCGATACCGCACATTCGTTATAAGACTCCGTTTCACATGTCGAAATGATCTACCAAGTCGAACAGCTTGCGCAAACTGTGCGCCTGCGCGCGCTGCCTTGGTCGGGATAATTTAGCGCTTGCATGCCTGAATCACGCAGTCAGGCGCATTGCTGGCTTGACCGCACAGTAGATCGAACTGTCCTTCCGGTAATGAACCTGTACTCAACTTGGGATTCTCTCTGCAACCACAGGGTTACCATTCCCCGACAGACACGCCGCCGTTCTTGAGTTCATAAAATGAGGACGAGAACGCGGCTGGGTGGCATCCATGTCCAACGACGGCGAGTATGTGCGACGTCTCTTCGATGAGGAGGCTGCCTCCTGGTCGGAGAGATACGAACGGGGACGGCCACTTTCTGGTCGACCGACCCGTTTTCTCAACGCCTTGCTGACTCTCAAGCAACCACCGGCAACCATTCTTGACTTGGGTTGCGGGACAGGTAACCTCGCACGCGCATTTGCGATGCGCGGCTACGAAGTGTTCGGAGCTGACGTGGCCAAGGCAATGCTGAAACGTGCTCATGAACTGTCCCCGAAGGGCAAGATATCATGGATTCCCCTCCGGGTAGGGTGGACTAAGCTGCCGTTCAAGGAGTCTCAGTTTGACGTTATTGTCGCGTCGAGCGTGTTCGAATACCTGGACGATTCGGAGATGACACTGCAGGAGTGTTGCCGTACGCTTCGCACCGGTGGTGTGGTGCTGTGTACCGTACCCAACCCTCACCACCCAATCCGCTACGCCGAAGCATTAGCAGCCTTTTGTCTTGATAAGCTCAATCAGGAGACATTCAGCCGTTACCCAGCGCGACTGCGCCGCTACTTCGACTACGTCCGCGCCTCTCGAAACCGCTATCCGCTGGCACGCTGGGAGTCCTTCGCTGCGCAAGCGCACATGCACACTGTACCGGTTCCGGATTCGGGTCGAGGCATGCTCACTCCCTTAGTGTTGCTGGCGTTTCGCAAGACATGCTAGAGTCATCTTCGATGCCGTTTGTCATATGGATCAACCACTTCGCCGTCACCCCTTCCGATGGCGGCGGCACCCGCCACTTCGAGCTCGCCCGCGAGCTCACCCGCCGCAACTGGCACGTCACCATCGCCGCTTCAGACTTCCACCTCCACACCCGTAGCTACACCCGCCGCTCCTCGGCGGCCACCCGCTCCCCCATCTCGGAGCAGATCGACGGCGTGGATTTCCTCTGGCTCTGGACCGCGCCTTACGAGCGCAACAACTGGCGCCGCGCGCACAACTGGCTTTCCTTCCAGAGATCGCTCGCGCACTGGCACTCCAACGGATCCCGGCCAGATGTCATCATCGGCTCCTCCCCGCACCTCTTCGCCGCGCTCGCCGGCTACCGCATGGCGCGCCGACTCGGCGTGCCCTTCCTCTTCGAGGTGCGCGACCTCTGGCCGGAAAGCCTCATTGCAGCCGGCGGTCGCAAGGGTCCGGCCTATTACACGCTCGGCGCCATCGCCCGCCATCTCTACAAGCACGCAGATCGCGTGATCGTGCTCACCCGTGGCGTAGCAGGACATCTCGAGCACCGCGGCGTGCCCCGCGAAAAACTCGTCTACATTCCCAACGGCGCCAATACTGACACGTACATCCCACACACACGATCGCGCGGTCCGTTCACACTCATATATGCTGGTGCCCACGGGCCAGCCAACGGGCTCGAGGCCGTCCTCGACGCCGCCGAGCTCCTCGCCGATCAGCCCGTGCGCGTGCTGCTCGTGGGCGATGGTCCCAGCAAGAGCGAACTGCGCGCGAAGGCAGAGCGCCGTGAGCTGGCCAACCTCGAATTTATCGACCCGGTACCCAAGTCGGAGATGCCCGCGCTCCTCTCCCGCTCTGACGCGGGACTCATGGTGCTGCGCAATGCGCCGCTCTTCTCCTACGGCGTGAGCCCCAACAAGCTCTTCGACTACCTCGCGGCCGGTCTCCCCGTAGCGTGCAACGTCCCCGGCGAGGTCGCGAAGCTGCTGCACCAGTCCGGCGCGGGCGAACAGGCGCGCGACTCCTCCGCTCGTGCGCTCGCCGATGCGATCATGCGCATTGCCATGCGCACGCCGCGCGAGCGTGAGCGCATGGGCACGAGCGGCCGCGAATGGGTCGCGCGCGAGCA
>Ga0157370_10002740_pt1 | contig 21074 bp, 17 predicted proteins | sample C35metaG_FD_113463 | JGI IMG/M metagenome (GOLD analysis project Ga0157370, IMG submission 113463) | Corn rhizosphere microbial communities from Kellogg Biological Station, Michigan, USA - C3-5 metaG | ecosystem: Host-associated > Plants > Roots > Rhizosphere > Soil | place: USA: Michigan...
TATGGAACTTAATGAAACAATATGCTCATCTTCCTCATTTGATTCGTTAATAGCTCCCTTTATTGCCTGCTCGAGGTAGGCGATCATATATCTTGCATAACCACCAAAGATTTCATCTCCACCCTGGCCTCCCAGGATAACTTTTACATGTTTTGAGGCCAGTTTTGAAACAATATATTGCGGGAAAAGACCGGGGCCAGCTACTGGTTCATCAAGATGATATATTAGTTTTGGCAGCAGGTCAATAAATTCCTGTTCGGTCGGGAAAACCTCAAACAATTCAGCATTTGCGGCTTTGGCTGCGGCCCTTGCATATTCAAGTTCATTAAATTCGGGGCCTTCATTAAAGGCACCGCTGAAAGATTTTAATGGCTTGTCCAGAAATTTCGAAGCTAAAATAGTCACGAGGGAAGAATCAATACCACCACTCAAATAAGTACCGATAGTAACATCGCTGCGTAACTGCTGCATAACAGTTTCTTCAAGAATTTTTTGCAATTCAACAATAAAATATTCCTCTGTATGATAGTGGTCAATTTTAAAATTGGGATTCCAATATTTTACATTTTTAATGTCCCAGGAAGAAAGATCAATCGTAATATAATGACCCGGCATCACTTTGGCAATTTTATTGAACATCGTTCCTTCGCCCAAAATAAATTGGAAGGTCAGGTATTCACATAAATTGTCATAGTCGGGCTCAGCTTTAATTTCAGGATGTGCCAGTAATGCTTTTATCTCACTGCCAAAAATAATTTTACTTTCGTCATGGTACCAATACAAAGGCTTAATTCCAAAATGATCGCGTGCAATAAAGAGCTTATTCTTTGGCTGATCGTATATGATGAATGCAAACATTCCGTTAAGAAGGTTTACAAAGTCATTACCATATTCCGTGTATAAATGTAATATTACTTCAGTATCAGAAGTAGTTCGGAATTCATGACCTTTTCTTATCAGGTCATTTCGCAGTTCAATGTAATTATAGATTTCTCCATTAAAGACGAGCGTACAACCATTAAACATCATTGGCTGCTGCCCGGTGGATAGATCTATAATGGATAACCTCTTATGGAAAAATCCGATATTTCTTTCAACGAAAATGCCATCTTCATCGGGTCCACGGTGATGTATTGTGGATGCCATTTCTCTAAGCAGATTACTATCAACTTCTTCTTTCGTTTTACTAATTATCCCTACAAAACCACACATGTGTTTTTAATTTGAATTATATATAAAAGCCAGTATAATAATTTGGGGATTTCCAGGAATTGGATTTGCTAGAGTGTGCCAGGTATAAACGAATTATTTTATCTTTTATGGTACATTATCGTAATTTATTTTTGTTTTTGCAACTAATATGCATTTTTGTCTCCTTTCAAAATATAATATACAGTTAAGAAAAGGATTTGGATATCAAGCCAAAGTGTCCAGTTTTCAAGGTACCAAAGATCTTTATTTACCCTCATATGAATTTGCTCCGGATTAGTAATTTCGCCCCTATAACCGTTTATTTGCGCCCATCCTGTAATACCAGGCTTTATAAATTGACGAACCATATAATCATCAACAACTTGAGAATAATCTTTAGTGTGTTTTACCATATGAGGTCGTGGCCCAACCAAACTCATTTCTCCACGGAATACATTAATGAATTGTGGAAATTCGTCCAGACTGGATTTCCTTAAAAACCTGCCAAGTTTTGTTATTCTTTCATCATTTAAAGTTGCCTGTTTTAAGTTGGCTTCTTTATTTGCCTTCATACTCCTAAATTTCCAGCAGTTAAAAGGTTTTTTGTCTTTGCCAGTTCGAAGTTGTTTGAAAAATATGGGAAAACCTGATTCCAGAAAAATTAATAATCCTACTATCGGTATTAACCAGGAGAGAATAAAAACAATGACAAAAATACTTACAGACAGGTCCAGAGCCCTTTTTTTAATCCTGTTCCCAACATCATCAAGAGGTTCGCTTCTTAATGATAATATTGGGAGATCTCCAAAGTAATCGATGTGCACTTCTCTTGTAATAAATATGGAAAGATTAGGAACTATTTTAAACCGGATACACTCCTTTTCTGCCTGGTACATCAAGTTGTAAATGTCATTGTTTTGCTCCGGTGTTATTGTCGAGAATATTTCCTGTGCACCCACCTCTTTTGCCACTTGTAAAGTTTGATCTATGTTAGCTAATACCGGATAGTTTGATAATTCATGAATATTTTTATGATCTTCAATGAACCCAATTAATTGGGTATTTATGCCATCCTCTTCAAAATACTTTGCCAGTTTTTTTGCTGTGTCATTATATCCTAGTATTATTACTTTCTTAATAAGATAATTGCTGTTTTTAAAATAATTTCTAATACCCAGGTATAAAAATCTGTTTAACAATAAACCAAATCCAAAACCAATTGTGTGCGAAATAATAAACGCCTTCGAAATTCTAAACTCGCTTGAAAAAAATAAATAAACAAGAATGCAAATAATCCATAGCAAATAAACCTGTATAGTTCTTTTAGTAAAAAATTCAAAGTTGAGTATAACTTTTTCTGCATACGTTCTTAAGAAGAAAGATAAAAGCAGCCATATTGTGTTGGCCAGTGTCCAGTATTGCAAATAAGCGTAAAAATAATTTGATGGAATTTTATCTTCAAAAAATAACTGCAGAATAAAATACAATAAATTCAAAACAAGCAAGTCCAGTATTACAAGCGAAATTTGTAAATAACGTTCAAACTGTTTATTCATAACAGGAAGGGTTTACATTCTTTATTGTTCCTTTGCTTAATGATGAAATTTAAATAAAAGACAAGACCGACACAATTAGATAGTTGCATCTATAAAATAAATTTTTCTTTAAACTAATATCACACTAGCTTTTATCAAATTCCCGAATATAATTAGCGGTTTGAATAATATTTGCTTTTGATGAAGCGCCAAATAAAATAGATTCAATGTTTGGTAACTCACAAACATATTTTATTGCCTCTTTAGGGCTTATGGCACCTCCTCCTAACACCTGCATTGCGATTGCTCTTAATTTTCTTGTTTTTAATACAGATGTATAAAGTTCCTTTCCGCCCGACATTCTAAAACCTGCAAGATTAATAGACGAACATATGATAGGATTTTCGATACCTGCTTCATTAAGTTTGTCTAATAACATTGGCATATTCATGGTTATGAAGCCTGCCTCTGCATTGTATTTTTTCTGTATATACTCATGGAATGCTTTTAATATATCAATCATTCCTAATCCTAATAAAAGATCGGTAACTACATTCTGAAGAAAAATAACCGGGGTTTTAATTCCTCTAAACATTTTCATTTCAGCATCAATCAACAATTCCATTATCGAAATATAATCTTTCGATAAATAGGCTACGCCACCTTTAAATAAAGAACCTAAGAAATTTCCCGGAACATATTGCTTTAATGTACCTGCAATTCCTAATTCCGTTACAGCATTGGCATACTTGTGGGCATAAGGCATACAGGGAAATACTTCATAATCCTTATATTTTGAGGGATTAGCCCTTATGGCATCGCAAATATTTGCAATACGGTCATGAGTTGTACACATGAATGTATTGATACCTGCATCTCTCGCAATGTCCAGTGTTTGAATTATAGATGTATCATCTTTAAATTTAATCGATTGTGCACGTGATTTTTCGTCAGAGATATGATTGACTGCAAAAAACTGATTATCGCCAAATAAAATTCTTTCCATCAAGTTTATTTTGAACTATTTTTTATTATCGATATTGCATTGTCTGTTTGCCATGCACTTTGAAATGTATTGATTGTATTGGGAACTTTGCCTAAACAGGTTTTTATGAAATAATCTATCTGGGCAGAATATTCTTCGCCTCTTAAAAAGAAATCAACTTCTTCTGTAAGGTCAGTTATATATTTCACATTCCATCCGTTTGAGTATCCATCAGGAAATCTTTGTCCTTTAAAAAATACTTTCAATTCATTTGCATCGGAGACAACTTTACCTTGGCTTCCAATTACTGTTATAGAAGTTGACATTTTACGATATGTATCATCACTCCAGTTTACAGAGAGTACACCTGAAACTTTGGACGAAAGCTCAAGAAGTGAGTAAACAGAATCTTCTACATTATTGGAATATATTGATTTTAAGAAACTACCTTTTGAACTTTCAATGGGATCAAGAATGTCGTTTATAAGATCAATTACATGAGATGCATAGTCCATTAAGCAACCACCACCTTCCGAAGGATCTGAGCGCCATGTGTCCTGTTTTTTTTTCACAACTACAGGTCCATAGGCTTCTCCCGTAAAATGATATACATCGCCAATAAAGCCGTCTTTCACAATTCGCTTTACTTCCTTGAACGTACCCACAAATTTATTATGATATCCTACCTGGTTTACTAATTTATTCGATGCGGCCAATTTTACGAGTTCCAAGCTTTCATCGGGAGTAAGGCATAGTGGCTTTTCCGCGAATACATTTATATTTCTGCTCAAGAGGTTTTTTATCATCTCAAAATGAAACTTGGTAGGAACAGAAATAAAAACAGCATCTGCATTTATCTTGTCCAGCATTCTTTCAAAATCAGAAAATGTTGGGAAAGAAGTGTATTTATCAATTACATCAATAACCATCTTGGAAGTATCACACACACCAACTATCTGCACATCTGGATGAGCTCCAAGAATACTAAGGTGCGAAAGACCCATTTTTCCGGCGCCTATTAAGGCTACTTTAATCATTGCGGCTGCTTTTTTAATTTTAATAATATGAGTGTTAGATGCCAAAAAAATATCATCTGGTTTCCAATATTTCTTTTAAAAACTTCAGGTCTTAAAAATATTCTTACTAACCAGGCCATACGGATTTTGAAGAAAAAAGGATGAATAGCTTTTTGAGTTTCAGCATACCAGTCAAATACATTTCCGATGCTGACGGCGAGATTACTATTCAGCCTGTCACGGTGTTTCACTGACCATTTTTCCTGTTTAGGTGCAGTCATCCCTACGAAGAGTACATTGGGACTAAACTCATTTATAGCAGCTATCATCTCATTATTATCTTCTTCTGAAAATTCTTTCTTAAAAGGTGGGGAATAAGTGGCAACAGAAACATTGGGATAATCTCTTTTAATTCGCTCTCTTATCCGGGCTAATACTTTCTCGGATGAGCCAAGGAAAAACGCCTTTCCCGAAGTTTCATTAAGTCGCGTAATGAAATGTTTATACACTTCCGGCCCCTGGTTCTTTTTAATATTTTTACCTTTTAATAATATGGATGCCAGCGCAAAGTACACTCCGTCTAAAACAAGAAAATCAGTTTTTTGAAGTGTTTGTTTAAACTCAGGATCTTTGGTAGCCATACCATAATTATTGGGGCTAATGCTACAATTGATTACCCTGCATTTTTCTCCATAAATTGGTATTCTTTCCAAACTATCTGAAAATACAGTGTACCCAAATACCGACACTGTTTTAAAGTCATTGTTCATTTTAGTTATAGTTTATGACAATAAACCTGGGATCATTGTTTATATCATACCAATGCAGTCTTCTTATTTTTTGCTGAAACCATTTTATTAATCCAGTTATAAGTCTTTGTCATTCCATCGACAAGGGGTTTGTAAGAATCTTTACCGACCTTTTTTCTAAACAATTTGTTGTCTGAATTTCTACCCCTTACGCCAAGCGGACATTTAAATCCATATTTTTTTATAAACTCGTCACCATAAATATTTTTTATAGAAATTTCTTTTCCTGAAATGTCAATGGCCATTTGCGCTAATTGATTTATTGTCACCATTTCTTCAGAACCAATATTAACAGGTCCTAGAAATTCTGATTTCATTAATTTGAAAACAGCATTTATGCAATCATCAATATACAGGAAAGAACGTGTTTGCTGTCCATCACCCCACACCTCAAATTCGCCACCATCCGGAGTTTCAGCAGCTTTCCTTGACATAGCGGCAGGAGCTTTTTCTTTACCACCAGTCCAGGTTCCGTTTGGACCGAAGATATTATGAAAGCGGGCAATTCTTACATTTAAGCCGTAGTTACGGTTAAACGCTAAAAATAATCTCTCGCTAAATAATTTCTCCCATCCATATTCTGAGTCAGGATTTGCAGGATAAGCAGAACTCTCTTCGCAATTGGGATTGTCCGGATCCAATTGATTATTTTCCGGATACATACATGCTGAGGACGAATAAAATATTTTTTTTACTTTTTTTGTGACAGCTTCTTTCGCTACGTTTAAATTAATCAATGCTGAATTGTGCATTACATTTGCGTCGTTCTGACCCGTGAAAATATAACCAGCACCACCCATATCTGCTGCTAATTGATAAAGTTCATCAACTCCTTCGCCGATAACTAATTCAACAGTTTTAGGATCAGTAAGATCTCCCAGAATAAACTCGTGGCAAATATCCTGGTGATCAAAATATTCATGATTTTTAATATCACATATTCTCACATGATAGCCGTCTTCTTTTAGTCTTTTGGCGAGAGAACCTCCAATAAATCCTCCCCCTCCCAGTACAATTGCTTTTTTCATTTTGTTTTCATTTTAAATTGATTTGTAAAAAAGTTTTAATTCAGAATTAATTTATTATTTATAATGAACGAATAATTAGCAATTTGCATACATGCTTAATTTTGGCTTGAAATAAATCATAAATATTCTATATTTTTAATTGGCAAATTCAAAAAAATCACAGGTGATCAACAGTAATCCCATGACTTAGTACGAAATATTCAATTTTTTATTACATATTTATACAAGTTGATTGTTTCCATCGACATTTTCTCCCACGAAAACTTCTTTAAATTTTCGGTACCGGCTTCTGCTAACGCTTTCAGTAATTTCTCTTCTTTTAAGTCCGCAATTAACTTTTCAACGGCGAAAGTGTCAAATTTACGTTCAATAAAATAACCCGAAGAGGTAAGAATTTCCCTAAAAACAGGAATGTTAGAACAAAAAACAGGCAAATGATACGCTTGCGCTTCCAAAACCGGCAATCCAAATCCTTCATATTCAGATAAAAGCATTATTAAATTAAATTCTGAATAAATTTCCTCCAGGCCAGACTTGGCATTAAAGGGTATTATAAACACATGTTCGTTCAAATTTAGTTTTTCCTTTAAAGCTATTATTTCTCGTATATAACCAGGAAAGGCAGGGTTACCCCTAAAAGTAATTTTAAACTCTGTATACCCGCAGTTTAGAAATTTGCGGGCTAATTCCAGAATTTTCATATGTCCTTTATGTGGATAAAAACCAGCAATAACTCCTATATGCAAAAATCTGCTGTTGCTTTGTGAGTCGCTAGGTACGGAATTACATGTTTTTTTTTCAGTGGCTTCATGGGTTACCCATATTTTTTGATCTTTAGTTTTGTATTTTTCGACTAACTCATTTTTAATTGCATAAGACGGAACAATTACTGAATTACTGATATAGGCAGCATGCTTAGTAATCATTTTAAAGATTAAAAATTTTATAATTTCTGTTTTGCTTAAGAATTTTTTTATTTCATTGTTAGAAAGATAGAAATCAAACATTAAATCGTGGAGGGTGCATACATATTTGCACACTTTAAGAAGGGGCAATTCAGGTGTTACTCTATGTAACAGGCTTATTCTGTTTTTTAAGCAAAAAAAGGGAAGATATAAATGTGTCCAGTAAATTCTATTCAAGAACCGTTTGTTTTCAATGCCTATTTCAACAATTTTTATATTAGTGCATTTAACTAAGCCTTGAAAATTTGGATGTTTTAAGCAATATATCTCTAATTCACCCAGGCTATTGGCATCATTTAATCCCTTGATTAGATTTAGGGCATAAGTTGCTATTCCGCCACCAGAGCCGCCGCTGCCTGGTATAATATTAGAGATATCTATACAAATTTTCTTTTTGTTCATAAGGGAGTTGCCAATTTCAGCGTCTGCATTAAATTAAATCTTTGTCATTAATTCAACGCGGTCTGAATATCGTAGATTAAATTTTTAGCAACATTCTCTGCTTTAAAAATCTCAGCCGATTCCAATGCATTCTCTGCATAGAAGGCATAGTTTTTTAAAACTGTTGTAATTTTTTCAGCGTATATATTTTGATCAAATTCAATAGGCAATAGAAATCCGTTGTAGTTATTTTTTATCACTCTTGAGATATCGCCTGTATCAGTTGATATAACGGGAATACCTACTGACAAACTCTCTGCAATTGCCATCGGCAAACCTTCTTGCGAAGATGCCATCAATAACATTTTTTTATGCGAAACTAATTCTATCAATTGATCATTGATGATTTCACCGGTAAAAACTACCCTTTCAGTCAAATTTAATTTATCAACCAGTTGCTTTAAATATTGATCCTGCGATCCTTTTCCAGCTATAAATAATCTATTCTCTTTTCTTATTTCTTCGGCAAGCATAGAATAGATTTGGATTATTTTATCAATGTTTTTTATTTTTTCAAGCCTCCCAACAAAAATAAAGCCGGATCTTGTTTCTTTTGGTTTTACTGCCACATTGTGGTAAATCGGGTTCATTATTTTTGGAATATCAGGCCTCTCATTTCCTACTGTGTATTTGAGCTTCGCCTTTTTAATTATCCTTTTTTCGAAGGTTTTAAAAATACTTTTAAAATATTTTCCGTACCAAAACCGGGATTGAGACATGGGATTATGATTTCCATGAAAAATATGTGCCAAAGGTGTTTTACTGTAAGATAATATATATGAACCTTCTGGCACGTGGGATAAGACCATATCATACTTTCTGAAACTTCTAAACCTAAACATTAGAAATGTAAAATATGTTAACCTGCGGGGAAAATATTTTATGTCGTGCAAATGTGGAGGTAATGTGATATAAGTAACTTCTAAATCTTTACTTAGAAAGGGGTCTAAATTTTTTATAAATGGACCTACCCCTCCGTAAGAATCTAAAATTGGGGAGGAATTTAAAATACCTAATTTAATTTTATTCATTTTCAATTCAGAGTAAGAAAAATATTCTATAAACTAATTATGTATTATCATATAAAAAGGCTTTGTTGCTATTATACCATTCCACAAATCTTTTAACGCCGGTATTGAAATCATATTTCGGATCATATCCAATTTCGGACTTTGCTTTTGAAATGTCCGCATAAGTTCTGCTTACATCGCCCTGCTGCATAGCCAATTGATTCAAAACGGCCTTTTTACCCAGGGCATCTTCAATTGTTGATACCAATTGTTTTAGAGTAATAACATTGGATTCTCCCAGGTTATAAACGCGATATCCATCTAAATTATTTAGTGCACAACTAATGCCATTAACGATATCCTCAATGAAAGTATAATCACGGGAAGTTGACCCGTCACCATAAAAAGGGATTGGTTGACCGTTATCTATTAATCTTGTGAATTTATGAATAGCCAGGTCAGGACGTTGTCTTGGTCCAAATACGGTAAAAAATCGTAAGCACGTTATATCAAAATCATACAAATGGTAATATACATGACATAGCAACTCACCGCTTTTTTTTGTAGAGGCGTAAGGTGATATTGGATTATCAACCGCGTCGCCTTCTGAAAAGGGAACCTTAGGATTATTGCCATAAATAGAGGAGGATGAGGCAAACACCATTTTGGTTATACCATTTATGCGCATAGAGTCCAATACCGAAAGAGTTCCATTCACATTCACATCATAATATTCTTTCGCTGAGTCAATCGATGGTCTCACGCCGGCTTTTGCAGCTAGGTGAATTATTGTGTCAATTTTTTTTGATTTGAAAATTTTAGTTAGAGCTTCACTATCCAAAATATCTGCCTCAAAGAAACAAAAATTGTTTCTTTCTTTTAGTTGCTTGAGATTAAGCTTTTTAAATTTTGCCGGGTAAAACTTATCAAAATTGTCTAACCCAACAATGTTATTGTCAAAATTTGATAAATATTCGCAAACATGTGATCCAATAAAACCTGCGGCACCTGTGACTAATATATTCACTAATTTTTAGTTTCTTTTAATAATTGATTGTAAGTATTCAAGTAGTTTTTGGTCATAATTTTAAGATCAAACTTTTCATGAACTAAGTTTAAACCTGCTGTGCCTAATGCAGTGGCAAGAACTTTATTTTTATAAAGGAGTTCAATTTTTTCGATAAGCTGATCTTCATTTTCCGCATCAATTAAATACCCGTTATGTTCATCAATAATTACTTCGTTAGTGCCGCCACCCCGGGAAGCAATTACAGGTTTGCCGAGAGCCATATATTCTATGATAGAATTTGAAATCCCTTCACCATGTACTTTACTGTTTGTAAGCAGAATACCGACGTCAAAAATATTAATGATAGATTCAACATCAGATCTCTTGCCAAGGAATATTATTTTCGATAATAAAGACGCAGGCACATTACTTTTCACTTCTTCAAATTTGGGGCCGTCTCCTACCAACACGAATCTAATTCGTGCATTTTCTGAAACCATTTTTATTGCACCCTTTATCAAGGTAGTGTAATCTTTACGCTCTGCGAAAGCTGCTACCATTCCTGCAATAAAAACGCTATCAGCATCTTCCCCTAAGATTTCCTCTTTCATTATAGCTGGCTGTGTTAAATTTACAAAGCGCTTTAAGTCTAAACCATTATAGATACACGAAGATTTTTTTTTTGGTGCTTTATAAGCTTTTAGTCCCGCATTAGAATTACCGATCACTTTTGTTGAAAAAGGAAAAGTCAATTGTGCTCTAAACCATTCCTTATTGAATATATTTTGTTTTACCGGCGTATCGATCACCATTCCATTAACTAATTTGATGTTTAATAATTTACATGCTGGAAGAGCGTATACAGCAGTCATGCTATCCCAGCAATGCACAATATCCGGTCTAAATTCTTTACACAGCTTATAAAACTTATTAAAAATCGAAATATCTTTTTTTGTAGAACGTATTAAGTAATGAATTGGTATATCTAAATCAAATACATCTTTATAATGAATTTCTTTGCTCATTAGCACCAATTCAAATTCGATATCCGGGTTTGCTTTAATTCCTTTCATTAATTCAAGTGACCTTCTTTCCTTTCCACCTGCAATTAAACAATCTAGTAAAAAAAGTATTTTCATATGTTATGCAATTTGGCCCTGCACTTAATCTGACTCAATATTATTTTTTATGGTATCTGAAGAAAAATACTTTTCATATCTTTTTCCTTTATTTCCCTTATATCTTTTGAATAACAAATTCCTATAGAGATCCAAACTAATATGAATTTTAGGGTAAAACCTTCAAATATTGTCGGATAAGAATTTATTATGGCGAACAGAATCCAAAAAGCCGCCGCTTTTGAAAGCACATTTTTAGAATAGAAAAGCCCTTTAAAAATTGCTGGAACCGCAATTAAGACAAATAATCCTAAACTTACTAATCCACCTTTTAGAATGTTTTGCAAGTAACCAGTTTCTATATTACTTCTGTAATTTGTTAATTGGTTTTCTTCAATATCAGGACAAAAATATTCGCCATTAATTCCTCTGCCGATAATCCAGTCCTTTTCTTTCATATCGTCGTAAAAATATAATTCTACAACGGTACGAGTATCTTCGGTTCCTCTGTCTACAATAGAACCAAAAATTTTGCTGCTACGAGCTTTATATACACCACTTGCGTATAGCAAAGCCAGCAAACCTGTTAAGATGGCCAGGTAAATAAGCATAAACTTCTTTGGTGAAAAATAAGTGAACATAATAAACGATACGATAAACATGTTCGAGTACATTAACAACAGTCCACGTCTTGCGTTTATTAATGCCATTAAACTTATGAACAGAACCGCAGTGAGGGCAACAATTTGCTTTTTTGGCTTATGATAGGCAAAGGTTAAAAGTATAAAGCCACTTGGAAAGCTTAAGTCCGAAAAAACTTCTACCATGCCCTTGCTGTTGACACTTCCACCTTTCAAGTCATTTATAAATACGAGATTATACAAGATGTATAGAATTCCCATTATAAAAATTACATCGAATAGTTTCTTTAAGTGAGTGAAATTTAATGGATATAAAACGAATAATGGAGTAAAATAAAGCATACCAACGCCTTCAAAAAAAAAGCTTTTAATAAAAGAAAAATTAAAGGCAAAACCACGCACAATAATGCCAACCAGCCAGATGTAATAAATAATATATAAAAATCTTAAATAGCTGTTTTTAATTTTATAATCAAGAATAAAGAATAGCGCGCCCAGCATTAAAAATAAACCCGGCATTTGAATAATCTGGCACAACTTGATGCTGATGTGTCCACTGTAAGCAAGTGTAGCTCCAACAGAAAATATAATAAGGCCAAGCCAAAAAATATTAAGATACCTTAATTCTTTTTTTGGAATCTCATAAGATTCGCGATGAGTTAAAATGAAATTTTTATATAATGGAATTGTGTTTTCCAGTTTCTATTTTTTCTTTAATCAATAACTATTAATACTTTTTAGACACTTTTAATAAACTTGGCTGGATTGCCACCCCAAATTTCGTTTGGTGGAATGGATTTACTAACTAAAGATCCGGAACCTATTACGCTACAGTGACCTATAGTTACTCCCTTCAATATAGTGCTGTGAGCGCCGATAAATACATCATCTTCGATAATAACCGGTGCGGATTTCCTGTTTGCTGAATCTAAGAACCTGTCTCTTCTATCAAGAAAATTTAATGAATGAAAATCAGTGTCATAAAAAACACAATTACCGCCAATCATTACGTTATTACCAACAGTTATCTTCAATGAACAAAAAAAAGAACTGCTGCTCAAACCAACATTATCTCCAAACGTTAAAACAGCATTTTTTGCTACTACAAATGATGAAGGCTGTTGCCTTCCTATTTTATTATAATACTTGCCATTGTTCATCCGAAAATTTTCTCCTATTGTAAATGTCGCCCCAATTTTTACATCGATCATTGGTACTCCTTTAGTAACGAATGATGAGAATTTAACGCCGTTCCCTTTTAATTTTATCCAGGTATAAAATCTGCAATATCTTAAATGGAAAAACAAGAATATTCTCTTGATTACTTCATAAATAATTACAAACAAATTATTTTGCTTAATAACTCTAATGGATTTATTTAAAGTCGATCCTTTTGCCATCATCTAAATAAAAAAATCTTTATAGCTTATAGCTTTTAATTTTTCCTTATTCACATAAAATTTCCTAACTGGGTCAATTCAAGTTCGAAATTTTATTGCCCGAAATAGAATAATAAATATTTAATAAATCACTTACAATTTTATTCTTATCATGCCGGGCCAATGCTTCTTTTCGTGCATTTACCCCCATATCTTTGGCTAAATTATAATTTTCTTTAGTTTCCATAATTGCCCCCGCCATTGAGAAAGGATCGCCATCTTGTATTAGTATACCTGTAATTCTGTCTTTAATAAAATTTAGCGTACCACCTGCATGAGTAGCTATACAGGGAGCTCCCAAAATGAGTGCCTCACATAAACTATTGGGGCTATTTTCTATATGTGAAATAGCTAAATAAATATGGCAAGCTAAAATAGACACCTTCAATTTTTGATCATCAGCTTTGCCTAAAAATTCTATATTAGGTGAAAGAGGTACATGAAGGCTTCTGGTTGCTACTCTCAAAATTGCATCGTCGGGTTTGATGCCGGCCACTTTCCACTTATATCTAATATTACTTAAATCTAATAAATGTGCGCAATGGATAAGCGTTTCTATTCCTTTATAAATATTTGGCCCCGTTGTGGTAAAAAGTTGTAAGGTATCCGTAATTTCATTTTGCCAACTCCCCTGGTAAAATACTTCTTTTAACACTTCATCGTTGTGAAAATAGTGTGCATTTGGAGCTAATACTTTGGCTACTCGTCTGTCCCAATAGGTTCTCCCGATAATATTTTTAGATAATTTGAATATCTTCTTTTCTCTTATTGCTTGCTTTTTAAATCGCGTGAAGTTTTGTGCAACACCGGTAAAAAAAAGCCTTTCTTTTATGTTCGTATATTTCACCGCATCTGACAATGGTATTCCGGAAAAATATTTTAGTTCATATACTGAAATATTTCCCTGGATACTAACCACAGTTGGTACAGTTGATGATTGTTGAAACAAGCCAAATGGCCCTTCAGTTCCATGAACATGAATTACATCTGGTTTTACTTCATTAATGATCTGTATAAATCTATTGGTATCTTCTTCTGGTTCAATTTTGCCAAATATTCTTGTCTTTATCTTTGCTGATAAGCCATTACTTTCTTTATAAATGGGGAAATAGTTTGTTTTTCCATATTTGAAAGATGACAACTCTTTGTTATAATAGAAGGCAATTGATAAATCTACCTCTTCTTGCATTACTTTCTCTAACGACTTCAGAAAGCCGCCATTCATCGTTTTGTTGTTAAAATAGTCTTCTGCGAGGCAAGGTGTATTTGTGAACCAAAGTACCTTCATTGTTACTTTTTATTCTGTATTGATTATTATTTAAATTAGGTAAGGCAAAAAATAGAAATAGCCATCGAAACAATTAGTTACTTTTTGAAGAACATATAAGTAAAATCTCTCCAAAAAGTAGTCCCTTTAACGTTAACGTAATGTCTTGCCAAAACGTTGGGATATTTCTTCTTGGTATATTTCAAACTATACGCATCATCTACGTTAATAAGAACCTCATCTCTTTTAAAAAAATTATTAGGGTTGAAAAAATTATTTAAAATGGCAAAAGTAGTTTGTTCGGAGAACCATCCCATATTATGATGTGTACCTAAATATTCACTTAATGCTTTCCATTTAGGATAAACCGAAAAATCACCGTTTAAAAACATTACCCCTGAATTATAAGGCGTTGTATTGAAACAATTTTGTTCATTTAAATTTTCCAATAATTCTTTTGTATAGAAAAATCCAATATCATTACTCATCTTAATTTGTGGCTTCCGGTTTGTGTCAAATTCGATTTCTGAAGGAGAATTCAACCATAGCACATCCGTATCTGAGTATAAAATTGGAAATTTTTCAGCACAATATAAAAGACCAGTCAATTTTTTTCCGATTAATACATTAGTTGCATAATTATACAAATGCGTATTACCTTTTTCTTTGAAAGAAAGCGCACATTCCTCCCATGAAAATATGTCTACAATTTTTGGCCATTTTATTAAACCTTTGTTAAGAACGTCTTTTGGAGTTCCATCAGATACAATACATATTTCCGGTATTTTTTTCCAAAATTTATATATCGAAATTAACGAAGAGTTTAGATAGTTTAGTCCGCTCGCGCCTGTAAAAAAAACTAATTTAAATGGGGTGGTTTCTCTGTTATCTTCTTTTAATTTGTAATGCGCGGCCAGATTTACTGCTTCTATACTTTTGGCAGTCCTGAGTATAATCCTGTGTTGAAGTTTCATTGAAAAAAGAGTAAAAAATTAACGCTTTATTTTTTGTGCCACAATTCCAATCACTGATTTCACCAGTGAGATCTCTTCGATTTTAAACTTGAAAGCAAAAAAAGTGTACATCGAAAGCCCTAACATTAATTGCAAAGGCAGTTTTATAGCAAGGGGTGGATGTATACCGAAAAAAGAGATAACATACTCCGATAAAAATACAACAGCACTCATAAGTGCAGTAATAGTTATATAAGGTACATACCATTTTAACTCCTGAGTCCAGATATTGCCCAGCCTTTTTGAATTGATAATAGTGTATGTAATGTATTGACCAACTCTACTCAGAAACGTGGCCAGAACTAAATATATTATGCCATATCTTACTACAAGAAAGATAAGACCCATTTCTATGATCGATAAAATAGTAAACAGCTTGAACAATAACTTTGAAAGCCCCTGTGCAAGAATTAACTCCCTGTGAATGCTAATAAATGGCTCAAGTAATTTCACAATGCAAAAGAGCTGCAAAAAAATTATAGAGCCTCTCCATTTTTCTGTGAAAAGAAAAATGGTAATGTCCTCAGACTTTATTAATAAAAGTATCAACAAAGGGAATGAGATAAAAGCCACTACCTTATTGGTTTTTTTAACGGTTTCCAGTAGTTCTACGGGCTGATCCTGAAGCTTTGCAAAAAGAGGTAAAGTCATTTTGAGAACCACGCTTTGAATAATACTTACAACAAGATCAGGAAATCTATTCCCACGATTAAATAATCCAAGTTCAGTCTTGTTGTAAAAACGACCTACTATAAAAACATTAAACTGCTGTATCATAAAAAAGAAAATACTGCTGCCTAAAATATTTAAACCATAAGGCATTAGTGTTTTAACCGATCTATATGAAAATTTTAATTGCGGGTACCATGAAGATCGAAACCAATAAAATACTACTCTAAAAATTTGTGGAATAAGTGAAGAATAAACCAGCGCCCATACACCGAATCCTTTATAGGCTAGTATTACGCCACTAATTCCACCTATAACCGTAGTGGCAATTTTGACACGCGATATTTTTTTAAAGTGGAGATCCTTTAGAATGAGAGTCTGCTGAGTTTGAGCAAGCGATGTAAAAAAAATGCCTAATGAAATGACCTGCAAAATTGGGATAAGGGCAGGAGCGCTAAAAAATGCAGAAATAAAAGAAGCTAATGCAACAAGTAGGAGGGTCATGATCGCCCCAAGCATTACATTTATGTAAAACACCGTACTTACCTGAATAGGTAATAAATCTTTTTTCTGAATCAGGGTCTTTTCAAAACCTCCATCTGTAATAGCGGCTGAAATACTCGTAAAAATTCCAGTTAGCGCTATAAGCCCAAAGTCTTTCGGCTCCAGAATTCTGGCTAACACGACACCAACCACGAACTGAACTATTTGTACTGAAAATGTCTCGATAAGAGACCAAATGGACCCCTTTATTGCTTTAGACTTCAGATCCTTTTTATTAACCATAATTATTGAACTGAAATCTTTCGTTTCATAAACTTAGCAGGCAAATAGACTTTTAGCAGCACTCACTAAAAACTGTATAGCTGGTTATATTATCTGTTAACAGACAATATAAAAAATCTTGGCGAGTAACTCACTTCACTCAATTATGAATTTAAAATAGAGTTATGAACAAACCTTGATTCCTGTCCAAAAATGCTTTCATCCTGTATCTTGGCTATCATTGTATAACCCAATGATGGTAAATTCACTTTTACCGTTTTATTTTTTAGTGCATATATCTTACCATCTACGGAGAAGATTGGCCCATCTAAAACATGAACATTCTCGCCTGGATTTACTTCGGTTTTTTGCAATTCTATGTTCTGATGATCATTTGTGAATTCTCTTATGTACTCTATTTCATCATCTTTTATAATTGCTGGTTTTCCCATCCAATAGAGAAGGCTTATAACCCCCTCTGTATTTTTTATCGGAGGAATATCTTTCTCCGCGATTTTTACAAAGATATAAGACTTAAATAGCGGTTCTTGAAGGAACTTATCTCGTCTGAGAGATTCTAATTTTATGTGATTCAAAGGACAAAAATTTTCAGTTTTTCTCTTTGTTAATAAACTTGCGACCTTCTTTTCGCATTTCGGTTTAGTGTAAAGAATGTACCAATTCTTCTGCATAATTTTTATTTTAAAATGAAAATTGCAGCAATTCAAAGGATTGAAAAGGTTGATCAATTGGACAAGGCTTCGCCATCCTCAGTCACACTTTTATGTAATGAGTCACGTAATTTTTCATATTAATTGGATTTAAATTATTTTAGAATTTGCTTTTTATTGTAATTGACTCTTTCTTTATTTCCGTAAACGTAATCATATCCATACCCGTAATTATTTTTGAAAAATCCCCTGATTTTAACTCCGTTGAATATTATTGCCGGATTGTGTATAGGGTTAATATGATTACGTTCATCAATTCTCTTTATAATCACTTTAGGCGTGTATTTATGCCTGATTACGTACAGCGTTGTATCGCATAAACCTGTCAACAAATAGCCATCCGTAACTAACACTAACGGTGACGTATCAATTATAACAACATCAAAAATATTATCTAAATAATCAATAATTTCATTCGCTTTGCCATTAGCTAAAAGCTCCGTCGGGTTTTCGGGTAAATTGCCCGCGGAAATGAAAAATAAATTTTCATGTGCCTTCACCCGTTTTATGATCTCCTCCGGTTCCTTTTGCCCGGTCAGGAATTCTGTGATTCCTTCTTCCTGGGTCACGTTTAGGTTTTTGGCAATGGATGGGTTATTCAAATCCAAGTCAACTATAACTACTTTCTTCCCGGTTAGCGAAAGGCTAACGGCCAGATTAGCAGCAATAAAACTTTTTCCCTCTCCGGATATACTTGAAGTAATTAAAATTTTTTTATGTTTTTCGTCAATGCCTAAAAATGATAAAGAAATTCTCAACTTTCTAAATTCTTCAGCAATAAAACTTCTTCTGCCGGCTTCAACGACCAATGGTGTCTTCGACCTGTCGAAGGCGATTTCCCCAATTATAGGTATAGAAGTACGTAATTCTATTTCGCTGCGATAAAGCACCTTACCAGTTAATGATTCCCTTACCATTATTATTGCAAAGCAAACTCCAAGACACGCAACGATAGAAACCATGTATATCAACATTCTTTTAGGACTTACAGGAGCTCCGGAAGCTTCCGCACTATCCACTATTCTATGGTCGGGTAATGTAGATGCGTGCGATAACTCACTTTCTTCTTTCTTCTGAAGCAAAAAAGCATATATCGCACTCATTGTTGATTGTTCTCTACTTATATCCAAGAGATCGCGCTCCTTCTGTGGAACAGTTTGTAGTATTGAATTATAAGTTCCGTTGGTTGCATTTAAATTTTGTTTGGCTGCGTATAGGTTTTGTTGCTGATTGTGAATGTTTTGTAAAATGCCAGGCTTAAGTTTACTTATTTGATCCCTCAAGGTTACGAGTGAAGGATTATTTTCGCCAACTGTTTTTCTCAGTTTGTCATATTCAAGCTCCGCATTGTATAGCTTATCCGTTAGCTGGGTTAATGTTGGATCGCTTATACCTAAAGTTGATGGCGCCATTACGGCACTATTTTCCCTGTCGGTGACAGATTTTTCCATCTGATCAAGAATGGACAGTTGTGTATTTATTTCACCAATTTTTTGGTCATTTGAGCTGACATTTTGTAAAAACAATTGTCCTTGCGTACTGACATCAACTGCACCTCGCCCTGACTTGTATTGTTGAATCTTTTTTTCTATTGAGTCCAGGTCATGAGCTACAGCGCTTAACCGAACCTGAACAAAGGACAGGGTATTACTGGCCAGTTTATCCTTTTCAGCAATTGAAGCCAAATCATAAGCATGGAGTAATTGATTTAATATATCCTCAGCTCTTTTAGGGACCTGGTCTCTGAAACTGAGTTCGATAACTGATGATAACTTACTTGATGCTTCTGCTTTAAGACCACCTAAAAGGCTACTTGCAACACCGGGAGGGCTCAAGAGTTCAAAATAAAACTTTTGTTTATTATTATCATTATCCGGTTCAAAATTAGGATTTGGAACAAATTTTAATAGTCCGTATGGAGTTTTAACTATTTGATTGAGAGGAAAACTATATTTATGGTTTAGTAGAACGGTCTGATTTTTATCATTGTAAGTAAAATAAATTTTATCGTCTGAAGTCTCCATTGAATCCGGATTAGGAGATACGACACTAATAGGCGATAAAACATAAGCCGATATAGAATTGACTTTTCCTTCATCATAAACAGGCGCATATAATCCGAGATCTTTCACTACATCTAACATCAATGTCCTTGATTGAAGAATTTCAATTTCATTTTCCACTATTTTTTTCGACGAAATTTGATCCAATGATTCCATTAATTTAGAATCTTCGTTTCCCTTTTTCTCGTCTTTTATTATGATAGTGGCATTGGCTTCATACACCGGAATCGCCCAGTGAAGGTAAACGACGGCTACGCTAATTGATATTAATGCAGCGATTACAAACATCGGCCAGTAAGGCATGTATTTTGAAACAAACTGTTGGATCAAATTATCTTCTGCCTCTTCATTAATTTTAATTCTATCATTGTGCATCATATAATTTAAAATTTAATATTATAGATTGCAACAATCAATACAGATAAACCGCTAAGTATAATTGGTATAATTTGTTGCGATCTGCCAGCACTGGCAACCTTAGCTTTATTTGGTTCCACATAAACAACGTCATTGGGCTGTAGATAATAATAAGGTGAATTAAAAAAGTCCCTGGAATTTAAATCTATATGTCTTGTTTTCTTAATACCATTTTCTTCCCTAATCAAAAGCACATTCTCCCTTTTTCCGTAAATAGTTAAATCTCCGGCTAGTCCAATGGCTTTTAATAATGATATCTTTTCACTTGGAACTGTGATCACAGTTGGTTTTGCAACTTCTCCAATTACGGTCACCTCAAAATTTAAGAAACGAATCTCAACTATCGGATCAACAAGCAGCTTTTTAGTCAGGATCAAATTGGTAATATTATCTTTTAATTCTTTTTTAGTTAAGCCGGCTGCTTTAACGCTTCCAAGAATTGGTAAAAGTATAGTTCCATCAGTATTGACCAAATACCCTCCGCTTTGCGTTTCACCGCCAGTTGCTGTAGAAGATCTAATATTGTTGGCAGGTAAATTAAAAGGGGCTGACGCTTCAGCATTGAGACTACTTATAGTAACAGATAGGATATCATTTTCTTCTATAGGTCTTTGAATTTCTGCTCCCCTTTGTAAAAAAGTGGTATCCTGAACATTATAGAAGTAAACCGTTTTTTTCGTGCTTGTGCAGGAGATGCTTAAAAGCATAATTAAAGCTGCAATAGAAAGAAAATTCAGAGTTCGGAGCATAAGCTATATTTATAGGTGAAAACACCGTTGTAAATCAGGAAATTCTTTGGAATTAGACTAGTGAATCTATAGAATTTGGAATACGAATTATTAATAAATAACATGGGTAATCAATAGAATAGAAGGATGCTTCTTGTTGCGGTAATCCATATTAATTGAAGGACCTGGTAAACAGGTTTGGATTTCAGTAAACTAAAATCAGTTCTTTGAATA
>Ga0157370_10002742_pt1 | contig 21063 bp, 17 predicted proteins | sample C35metaG_FD_113463 | JGI IMG/M metagenome (GOLD analysis project Ga0157370, IMG submission 113463) | Corn rhizosphere microbial communities from Kellogg Biological Station, Michigan, USA - C3-5 metaG | ecosystem: Host-associated > Plants > Roots > Rhizosphere > Soil | place: USA: Michigan...
AATTTCCCTTATTTTACCCATTTCGTGGGGAGAGAAGGATTCGAACCTTCGAAGGTTTCCCAACGGATTTACAGTCCGTCCTCGTTGGCCGCTTGAGTATCTCCCCGAAGCGATTACTTCACAATAAAACTTGTTGTTTATTGCGGTGCAAATATAGCACTGTTTTTGTACTATACAAACATATTTGCACGTATTTTAATAACTATTTTTTAAAGGTCTGGTAGCTAATAAAATAAAATTGAATATTTTTTTTAATTTTCATACACTTATAGTAAAATGGCTCATATGCTGTATTTTTCTTCGCATGATTGTGACTTTATGCTTTAGCATTTTTTTCAAGGTGATAGTAATCGAACGAAGCCAATTCGTGCTTAAAAAAAAATCTCCCGAAGGAGATTTTTATAATATGTATGAGAGTTAAGCTTATTTAGCTAAAAGCTCAGCAACTTTTGCTTTAAGTTCTGCTCCTCTAAGGTCTTTTGCTACAATTTTACCGTTTGCATCAAGGATAAAGGTTGCAGGAATAGATTCTACGCCATATTGAGCGGCGATAGGCTCTTCCCATCCTTTAAGGTTAGATACATGGTTCCATGTAAGTTTATCTGCTGTAATAGCAGTATTCCATTTTTTAGCATCATCATCAAGAGAAACGCCTATGATGTTTAAACCTTTTGAATGAAGCTCGTTGTACATAGCAACTACATTAGGATTTTCCATTCGGCATGGTTTGCACCATGAAGCCCAGAAATCTATAATAGTTACTTTACCCATAGCTTCTTTTAAAGAGAACGTTTTACCGGCAGGGGTATTAGCGCTGAATGCAGGGGCCGTATTGCCTGCTTCAGCGTTACTCTTTCCCGGCAGTTGTGGCTGTGGGCCAGCTGCAGGGGCTTTAGATTTTTCAATTAATTCTAAAAGATCTTTGCCTGCTTTAGTGTTCTTAACTTCAGCATCAAGAGCGTCAAATTTCTTTTTCATTTCGTCATAAGTAACGCCTGGCATTGAAAATGATTGCTTAAGTAATAATAGCGTAATATATGCTTTTGGGTTTTTTGCGATAAAATCATCAGCAATACCTCTCATTTCTTTACCTATACCCTCATACTCTTTATTAAGTCTGTTCATTACAACAGTGTCCTGCTTTTGGTATGCAGCCATCATTTCTGCCTGATGCTGTTTTTGGAAAGCCATGATTTTTTTTCTTGGGGCACTAACTTTTTCATAATATTCGCTAAGCTTATCGTTATTATAAGTACCGGTTCTCTTTGTTTTAAAAATTGAATCTTTGTCTACTGCAATATCAATAGCTCCTTCTTCAAGAATAAATTCGGCTTTTCCCTGTACACCATCTACAGCGATAAAATGTAGTGAAGGCTCTGTAACGTCGCCTTTAAATGCAAATTTACCGTTTTCAATTTTTACAGTATCAACAGCTGTTAAACCCATTGGCCCACCCTCTTTTTCAAGGATTACATTTTTGCCGTTTAGAGAAGGATCTACAGTTCCGGCGATTTCAAATTTGTCATCAGCGACCTTGTTGCATGATACAACAAATGCCGAAGCTGCAATAATCAAAAGAAATTTTTTCATATTTGTTATTTCGGTTTTTATAATGTGCAAAAGTATTTAAAAATCTATTTTAAAGATAATATGTACAATTTATTTATTGTTAACTTATGAGGTACACGCAGGTTGGATAAGAGTAGTTTTAACCGAAGTATTTTTAATACCCCCAAAACCTTTCTCTACATTGATCATATTATGGTAGCCTCTTGCCTTTAATATGGAAGACATTATTACCGAACGGTATCCTCCGGCACAGTGAAGATAAAATTCCTCATCTTTTGGAATTTCGTTTAACTGCTCGTTTACAAAGTCAAGCGGAATATTAACAGCATTGATAACATGCCCGCCATCAAATTCACCCGGTTTACGTGAGTCTACAACAATTTTTTCTTCATTAGCCGCTAATTCTTCTGCGAATGTTTCAGGAGAAATAGAAGCAATGCTATCCGTTTCATAACCTGCATTCTTCCATGCATCAATACCGCCCTTTAAGTAACCAAGGCTAACATCGAAACCTACACGTGCAAGTCTTGTTATAGTTTCAGTCTCTTTACCTTCAGGAGTTACTAGAAGTAAGGGTTGATTTACATCTCTTATAAGTGCACCTACCCATGGGGCGAAACTACCATGAAGGCCAATAAATATTGAGCCCGGTATATGTTCTTTTACAAAATCATTTTCATGTCTTACATCTAATATTATAGCTTCAGTTTCTTTCGCTTTTGCAAGAAACTCTTCGGCAGTAAATGCAGTTTGTCCTTTTTCTATAATAGTATCAAGGCTTTCGTAACCTTGAATATTAAGCATTACATTTTGCGGGAAATAAGCAGGAGGTGCTCCTAAACCATCAAGTAGTTCAGTAATGAACTCTTCTCTTGTCATATCGGCTCTTAATGCGTAATTCACTTTTTTCTGGTTGCCCAGTGTATCTGTAGTTTCTTTACTCATATTCTTTCCGCATGCACTTCCTGCACCATGACTTGGATATACCGTAATATCGTCCGGTAATGGCATGATCTTATTACGTAATGAGTCATATAAATGAGAAGCAAGAATATCCTGTGTCAAATCTTCAGTAAGTGCCTGAGCTAAGTCAGGACGGCCTACGTCACCAATAAATAAGGTGTCTCCCGTGATTATACCTTGTATGTTATTATTTTCGTCAATAAGCAGGTAGCAGGTACTTTCCAGAGTGTGCCCAGGAGTATGGATAGCTTTAATGGTATAGTTACCAACTTTAAATTCCTGTCCGTCTGTTGCAATAGTTGCTTCAAACTCAGGTTGAGCTGTTGGCCCGTAAACAATTGCAGCACCGGTTTTCTTTGCAAGATCAATATGTCCTGAAACAAAATCGGCGTGAAAATGTGTTTCAAAAATGTATTTAATAGCAGCATTATCTTTTGCAGCCTTGTCAATATAGGGCTGAACCTCTCTAAGAGGGTCAAAGATGGCAGCTTCGCCATTGCTTTCTAAATAATAAGCTGCCTGTGCAATACAGCCTGTATATATCTGTTCTATTTTCATAATATGAGTGTTAATATGCTTAATGCACAAAAGTATAGTTAGAAAAAGCTAAAAACCGATGATTTCTTTATATAGTATAAAGGCAGCCATAAGCAGTATAAACCACCCAAATCCGCGCTTTAACTGTTTTTCGTTTACAAACCTGTGCAGAAAAGTTCCTGCAAATATACCAAAAACAGAAATCACTGTAAAGGATAAAAGGAAATCCCATTGAATGTTTATGGTTTGCATGTCGCCAAGAAATCCGGTAAGTGAATTTATTGCTATAATAAACAGGGAAGTACCTACTGCTTTTTTCATATTGAGCCCGCCAAAAAAAACCAACATGGGTATAATAAGAAATCCTCCGCCGGCACCCACAATTCCCATAAAAAGACCTACAAGACCTATTCCTGGCAAAGCATATAGATAATTGATCTTTTTAGGCTCATCATCATCTTCGGCTATCTTTCGAGTAAGCATAGATATTGACGCCATTAGCATTATCACAGCAAAGAGCATCATTATAAAAGTGTCTTTGTGCAGTTTGTAACTTTGCGTATCAATAATTATTTGTGGTAGGCAGGGTAATAGGTATCTCCTGGTAACATATACAACTATAAATGACGGTATAGCTATTATAAGTCCTGTTTTGAAGGCTATGTTTTTTTTGTAATAGTTCTGGATACTCCCGAAAGCTGAAGTTGTGCCTACGGTAAATAAAGAATAGGCGGTAGCTATTACCGGGTTTATTCCCATTACATAAACTAAGAGCGGAACTGTAAGAATAGAACCTCCGCCACCCATCAGGCCAAGGATTAAACCGATTAAAAAAGCACCTGTATAAACTATAACTGTCTCCATTATTTCTTTTAGCCAATAATGCACTTACTATATCGATATAGCTGCCTAATTGACAGTTTTATGATGTGAGATTGTATTTTATTGGTTTATAGTGTGTTGTAACTATTTTTTAAAATTAATATTTACGATATGTTCAGTTTGGTAGGCTTTTTGCTCCTATTATTTATATCAAATGCAATTTTACGATTTAAATTTTGTAAAATTATTAATTCAAACGATTAAGTTATCACAAACTTCATATATATTTGTGATGCTTTTAAGAAAGCAATGTATATTATAATCCAAGTTGTAAGTTAAAATTTATGGCAACATCAATAAAGCCCGCTAAAGTGGGTATGTATGAAAACGTTAAGAACCAGTTTGAAAAAGCTGCAGCCGTTATGGGGCTGGACGAAAGCGTTAAAAAGATCTTATCTATAACCAATAATGAGATCATAGTGCATTTTCCTGTGAAAATGGACAACGGAACTGTTGAAGTGTTTACCGGTTACAGGGTACAACATAATAATGCATTAGGCCCTTACAAAGGTGGCCTGAGGTATCATCCAACAGTAGACGTTGATGCAGCAAGAGCACTTGCTACATGGATGACATGGAAAACATCTTTAGCAGGTCTTCCTTACGGAGGTGGTAAAGGTGGTATTCAGATTGATCCAAAACAATATTCTCAGGGAGAGCTTGAAAGAATCACAAGACGTTTTACGTATGCTCTTGGAGATAATATCGGTCCTGAGCATGATATCCCTGCACCGGACGTTAACACTAATGCGCAAATGATGGCTTGGATAGCAGACACATATATGTCTACTAAATCTCCGGCAGAACGTTCAAAAAACCAACACGTTGTTACTGGTAAACCAGTAGGTTCAGGTGGTCTTGAAGGGCGTGACAGGGCTACAGGTTTTGGCGTTGTTGTAACACTTGAATCATGGGCTAAAGTAAAAGGCACAACCCTTGAAGGTAAAAGATATATTGTACAGGGTTTTGGTAACGTAGGTTACTGGGCGGCACATTTTATGAACAAAAACGGAGCAATCCTTGTTGGTGTTCAGGATGCTACAGGAACAATCTATAACCCTGAAGGTATAGATCCTGAAGCTTTATTAAGATATCAGGCTGATAACGCTACTATTACCGGTTATAAAGGTACTCAGAATTATGAGTCTGATGAATTTTTCAGTATTGATTGTGATATTATTATCCCGGCTGCTCTAGGTAACCAAATCACTGCTGCAAATGCAGGTTCTATTAAAGCTAAAGTTATTGCTGAGGGCGCTAATGGACCTACAGATACAGATGGAGAAGCTATCCTTTTGGCTAACCATATCGATATTATTCCTGATATTCTTTGTAATTCAGGTGGTGTTATAGGTAGCTACTTTGAGTGGCTTCAAAACCGTAACGGTGAAATATGGACTATGGATGATGTTATTATCAAACTTAGAAAGAAAATGGAAGAGGCTTTTAATAAAGTGATTACTTCTTCTGTTCAATATAAAACAGATTGGAGAACTGCTGCTTACATTGTGGCATTAACCAGAATTGAATTAGCATACAAGCAAAGAGGTATCTTTCCTTAATCCGTTAGAGATCATCATATTTAAAAAGACGCCTTATGGCGTCTTTTGTGTTTTATTAATAGGTATATTTGATCAATGTAACTTTTATCTGATATGAAAAAATTTTGCGTTTGCCTGATTGTGCTCTTTGGTACAGTAACTTATGGCCAACAATTATCTAATGATCTCGCTCTTGCCGTGAAACAAAACAAGAAGTGGGGCGATTTTTGCAGCCCTGATTTTTCCTATTACACAAAAAACTATACTACGGTTTTCAGAGAGTACGATTATACGTTTAATTTGCAGGAAGCCTATAACAATAAGGTATATGTAGCTAGTAATGCTTATTATTCAGGGACTTATATTCCGGTTATAGCGCAGCAACATAATACAAATCTTGGGAGTAATAATATATACTATTATAATATAAATGCTGCTCAAAATACTTTTGATAAGCCGATAGGAATAGATATGTCAAAAATTAATCGCTAATACTTTTGATTATGAAAAAGGTAATAACAACATCATTTCTTATTATGGCAATGTTTGCATATAGCCAACAGCCGCAATTGTTTTCGAATAAATTGCCGGATTCAGCGACACCAGATTTTAAACCTTTAAATTTAGAACTTGCTAATTTTTCTAAAAACTACAAAAAGGTTTTTGGAGAATACCACTTTATGTTTGACAGCAATAATTTTGGCGATAAAAATGTGTATGTAGGTTATGGAGACAAATTTTATTTTCAGGGGATGTCTACTTTTATAATGGAAAACCCCGGGCCTCATAATATGAATTATGGCTGGAATGCAGATTATATCGAAGGGTTAGTATTAGGTTATAAATTACTATTTAAACACGAAAAGGACTATACCAAAAGCTATAGCGATTATAATAAATAAAAAAGAGGGCTTTTAAAGCCCTCTTTTTTATTTATCCTCCCATGTATTCTTCGCCGCCACCGTCTTGTTGTTCTTTCGGTTTTTGCTGTTTATCTGTTTTGCTCATGTTAAAGCGATATGTAAACGATAAGGTTATTTGTCTCACCCTCCATTGCATTTCACTATATGAACGTGAAAGTCCTTCAATGTAAGTGTCATTTTTCATTTTTCTTGAGTTAAAAATATCCTGTACATTAATGCTTATTGTAGCTTTATCTTTAAGGATGTCTTTACTCAATGCAGTATTAGCGCTGGCTACACCTATACGGCGTCCCTGTGCAGTATTTTGCGGAGCTTCATAATTACCGTTAATTTGCCAGTCTATTTTACCTGGAAGGGTTATTTTGTTGTTTATCCTTGTAGTCCAGCTGTAACCTGTTCGGTTAAAACTTTGGTATACAAGTTCAGAGTCACCATCATTATTAGTTGTAGTATAACTGTAATCGCCCGTTGTTTCATTACGGTAAAAGTTGAAGTTGCTATTAATTCTCCACCATTTGAAAGGGTTATAGTTCAGGTTGAATTCAAAACCAAATCTATATTCTTTACCAATATTTAACGGAGTAGTCTCAATTACCGGCGTACCGTTAAGAACCTGACCTGAAGGCTTTCTAACAAACTGGAAAGGGTCATTAGTAATATTAAGGTAAGCAGAAGAGCTTAAAGTAACTTTGTTCCATTTTTTAAGGAAACCTAAATCAATTGCATTTGTTTTAGACGGGTTAAGATCCGGGTTACCTCTAAAGATATTGATATTACTCTCAAGTCCTGAAAACGGATTAAGAAAACGGCCTCTCGGTCGGTTAATACGTCTGCTGTAACTAAGGCTAAGATTAGTGCTTTCATCGAATGAATACGTTAAGAAAGCACTTGGGAAAAAGTTGTTGTACCTTTTATTATTGTAATCATTCTGGTTGATCAGGTTAACATCTATATTAGAATCTTCCCAACGAAGTCCAAGCAGATAAGAAAACTTATTGATTTTAGAACCAAACTGAGAATATAGTGCGTTTACATTCTCTTTATATTCTAAAAGGTTTGTATAATCCCTGTTATTTACCCATGCTCCGTCTTCAAGGATTTCTGCTTTGGCATCTGTCTCTAATTTTGCGAAACTACCACGGTAACCCGCTTCAAAACGGCTATTCTCACCAATTGGCAGTACATAATCTGCCTGAAGTAATGAACGGTTCTCTGTCTGGTTGTTTAACGTTCTTTCGTTACTATTGGCAACAGCCGAACCTACATTTATGTCGTCAATTGTCGCATTTTCGTAGTCCTTACTGAATGAAGTAGAAGCATCAACTTTAAGCTCGTGCCCTTTATCATTAAATTTATGTGTAAGACTTGAAGAGAAGTTTACATTGGTTTCGTCAGAAAGCTGATAATTACTGCGGTAACGGGTATCTATATATGCACCTGTTGCGTCGTAATTATCAAAGTAAGTATCGGTAGGATTATCACCTTTATTTCTTCTGAAATTTACAGAGTTTGTCCATGTGGTTTTATCACTAAAAAAATATTCCAGACCAAAACTTGCGTTGAAGCCTTTTCTCAGACGGTCATTTTCCCTTCTTTCGTTAGTAAAATTTTTAGTAGTGTTATCTGTATTTAAATACTCTGTATTCGTTTTAGAATTACCAGGATTATCCCTATAATTATATCCTAAATTTGAAAAGATGTTAAATTTCTCATCTCTGAAATTAAGGTTCGTAGATATACCATGATTATCAGGATGGCCTGTTGTGGCTATTACTGAACCATTAAAGCCTCCGGCTTTTCCTTTTTTAAGTATGATGTTAATAATACCACCACCTCCTTCGGCGTCATAACGTGCAGATGGGTTGGTAATAACTTCTACTTTATCAACAGAGTCTGCAGGTAAAAGCCTTAATACATCGGCAACATTGCTTCCGGCAAGGTTAGATGGTCTTCCGTCTATAAGTATAGTAACACTTTGGTTACCTCTTAGAGCTACATTACCTTCAGCATCTACTGATACAGATGGTACATTGTCAAGCACATCACTTATAGTTCCGCCTTTTACCATCATGTCGTTACCTACAGTATAGACCCTCTTGTCCAGTTTAATGTCCACTGTAGATCGTTCAGCTGTAATCTGTACTTCGCCCAATATTTTTGCATCGGGAGACAGGGCAGTAGTGCCGAGATTAGTGTCAGCTGTTATAGTTTTGTTGGTTAATGTTACAGGTGTAAAAGAGATAAAATCAAATTTAATATTGTAGGTTCCGGCAGGCACTTCAAGGCTAAATTCTCCTTTAGCATCTGTAAGTCCTCCGTTTATAGTAACGTTATCTAAAGTTTGTACAACAACGTTTCCAAATTCAAGGGGCATTTTAGTATCGCCTTCGATAAGTTTACCGGTAATTTTTACTTTAGGACCGGCGTTAGAGCCGCCTGGACCGCCCTGGCCTCCGGGTCTTCCCTGGGCCAATAATGCTGTAGAAACTAAAAGTAAAGAGAACAGCATTAATAATGATTGAAGCTTCTTCATGAAATAGTAATTGCTACAGGTATGTTAAAGATACCTGCGGTGATTGATGTTTTTTGGTTATAATATTTCTTTAATCCTTTCTGCAGGGCGTGCAATAACAGCTTTGTCGCCATTTATCACTATCGGACGCTCTATCAGATTAGGATGTTGCACCATTGCATCAATAACCTTGCCATCACTGAGTTCATGGCCTTTGTAATTCTTTATCCAGATATCTTCTTTTTGCCTTACAAGTTCTACAGGTTTAATTCCCAGCTTGTTAATTATATCTGTGATTTCTTCTTTTGTAAGTGGATCATTAAGATATTTTACGGTTGTAAAGGGTTTGCCTTCAAGTTCTAAGAAGTGTAGACCTTCGCGCGACTTACTGCAACGAGGGTTGTGGTATATAGTAATCATTTTATTCTTTTTGCAAAGTACGCTATTATTAACCGAAATTTGAAGTAACTTAGTGCAAACAAAATCATAATTTATATGTTTATTGAACAGGCCTACACTAAGAGGTTCAATTTTATTAAATACCTTCCTATACCTATTGTTTTTTTACTGTTAATGCTGCTCAATTATGCAGTTGTGCTTTTGGTTGATATAGATGTAGACAAGCTTATACAAAATGAAATTGCTTCTAAGGGAGCTAACAGGGTGCTGTTTGAGACTATGCTTCCATTAGTATTATTCCTTGTGTTTTTACTGCTATGGGTAAAATATATAAACAAACAAAGTATTAGAAGTCTTACGACAGCAAGGCCAAAAGTAGACTGGAAGCGTATTTTTTTCTCGTTCATACTATGGTCGATAATTACAATTTTAATTACAGTAGGGAGCTATTATGCAGCACCTGAAAATTTTGAAATAAACTTTAAGCCAGTGCCTTTTGCAATACTGGCAGCTATAGCCGTTATTATGGTTCCAATGCAAACCAGTTTTGAGGAATACCTTTTTAGAGGGTATCTTATGCAGGGAATAGGTATTGCTACCCGCAGTAAGCTTACAGCGTTGATTATCACTTCTGTTTTGTTTGGACTTATGCATATTGCTAATCCTGAAATAGAAAAACTTGGATACCTATTATTACTATACTATATAGGAACAGGTTTCTTTTTAGGGATAATAACTCTTATGGATGATGGCATGGAACTCGCGCTTGGCTTTCATGCGTCAAACAATCTTATTGCCGCCCTGCTGGTAACATCTGACTGGACTGCACTTCAAACAGACTCTATACTAAAAGATAACGCTATACCCGAAGCAGGATTTGATATTTTACTGCCTTTAGTAATCGTTTATCCGCTTCTTTTAATTATTTTTAGTAAGGTATATAAATGGTCTGACTGGAAAAACAAACTTGCCGGGCCACTACATTTAGTAACTGAAGAAAAACAACCAACAATCAATCAAATAGGACAAAGCCATGACTAATCCTGATTACCACTTTGTACACCCACATTTTAAACTGAACGGATTTCACCTTAACGAAGATGATCTTTGCCGTATAGCTTACAGCTTTATTAAAGAAGGAGAACCTTATGAAAGGGCAGTAGGCAATTTTTTGCTGGACTGGTTTGACCAGAAGGATTTTATTGAAATGCAGACATCAGGGACTACCGGTGCTCCAAAGCTTATTAAGGTACAGAAGCAGGCTATGGTACATTCTGCTATGGCTACAGGCGAATTTTTTGATCTTTTGCCAGATATTAAAGTGTTTCACTGTCTTCCCACGCAATTTGTAGCGGGAAAGATGATGCTTGTGCGTGCATTTATTTTAGGATGGGATCTGGATCTTGTTGCTCCTGTTTCTAATCCATTACAAAACAATGATACCGAATATGATTTTGCTGCAATGGTGCCGCTCCAGGCGGAGCAATCATTGGGTAAATTGCAGCAGATAAAAAAGGTAATATTAGGTGGGGCAAAAGTAAGCGAGGCATTATCTAATAAACTCGAAATACTTCCAACGAAAATTTATGAGACCTATGGTATGACGGAAACAATTACCCATATTGCTGCTAAAAGAATAGGCGAGGAAGCATTTACAACATTACCTAATGTAAGGGTAAGTGAAGATGACAGGCACTGCCTGGTTATAGATCCTTATGTAATTTGCGATGAACCTATTGTTACTAATGATGTTGTAAAGGTTTTGGATCAAAATCATTTCATTTGGCTGGGCAGGTATGATAATGTAATTAATAGCGGAGGGGTAAAACTTTTCCCTGAACAGATAGAAGAAAAATTATCATCTAAAATTCAGAGGCGCTTTTTTGTAAAAGGCATTCCCGATGAAAAATTGGGTGAAAAGCTTGTCTTAGTAATTGAAGGTGATACTTATGACGTTGACGATGCCATATTTGCTAAACTGGATAAATTTGAAAAGCCTAAAGAGATACTGTTTGTACAGCATTTTGCCCAAACGGGATCGGGTAAGCTGCAACGTGAAGAAACACTTAAAAACTTAGCATAAATAATAGTAAAAAATAAAAATGCCGCTACAACTTATAGCGGCATTTTTATTTAAAGCTTTTCCAGTTTTACATAGAATTTACTTCGTTGCAATTCTACATCTTTTATATCCTTTGTGTCTACAGAAATACTTTGCCAGTTGTTGGTAGCATTAAGCCTCAGTTCTTTATTTTTTACGATAAGCTCTACAGGCATCTCAAAACCGGTTACATCGGTTTGCCAACGGTATTCCAGTTTTTTGTTTTTCAATTTTATTTCAAGCTTAGGGATATTTGTATAACGCAGGTATTGGTTAAAAATAGGGGTCAGGTTCATGCCCGATTTTGTATTGAAGTAATTGATGACAGTTTCTGTATCTATAATATCTTTTTTATAGAGAAGAGAATAATTTAATAGTAAATCCCACCATTTTGCATCGTTATTTATAACGTGTCTTAGCGTATTAAGCATAAGGGCGCCCTTAGGATACATATCTCCTGATCCTTCTTTGTTTACACCAAAAATGCCTATTACAGGTTTCTGATTATTAACGTTATATTGCTGGCCTGTCATGTATTCCATAGCCTTATCATAGCCATAGACACATTCTACATAAACCGCTTCGCTATAGGTAGTAAATCCTTCATGGATCCACATATCGGCAATATCTTTAGAGGTAATGCTGTTTCCAAACCATTCATGCCCGGTTTCATGTATTATGATGTAATCAAATAATAACCCTATACCTGTGCCGCTCATATCGTTTCCCAAATAGCCTTTCATATACCTGTTGCCATACGCCACGGCACTTTGGTGTTCCATGCCCAGATAAGATGTTTCCACAAGCTTATATCCGTCTTCAGCAAAAGGGTACTTGCCAAATTTTGATTGGAAACATTGCATCATCGGTTTTACTTCTTCGAATTGTTTTCGAGCCTTCTGCTCATTTTTTCGTAACACATAATAATCTAGGTCGAGACCGTCAATACTGTCGTGTATGTGAACGTAATCGGCAATGTTAAGCGTGATATTATAATTGTTTATAGGGTTTTTTACTTCCCAGTCCCAACGTGTATAACCATTTTTAAGATCTTCGCTACCTGTTAAGCGTCCGTTAGATACATCTATCAATCCGTTAGGAACTGCAACTTTAATCGTAGCGCCATTATCCGGCTCATCGGTTTGGTGATCTTTTACAGGAAACCACAGACTTGCACCTGTTCCTTGTACAGCAACACCAATGATAGGTTTTCCGTCGGCATCTTTACGAAATACGAAACCACCATCCCAGGGAGCATTTTTTGCAATAAGGGGATTTCCTGAGTAATAGAAACGAAGCTTTTCTTCTCTATCCTTTACCAGCAGTTTGGTAAAACTTATAAAAACGGCATCATTATCTCTTTTGTAAGTAACAGTATTTCCTTTTACCACAATGCTGTCAATCTTCATGTTTTCAAACAAATCCAATTGAATTTTAGAGGTGTTGTCTATCACTTTAAAAGTAATATCGTTATAACCGCTAATAAACTTTTTATCAGGATTAACTGTAATATTCAGATCGTAACGCTGTACATCAAAACTGGTACGTTCCGGTCGCAATCCTCCTTGCAGGGTATCACGCCTGGTGTATGTCTGACCAAAAACGCAAAGGCTGATCATAATAAGTAAAGATGATAAAGCTGTTCTCATTCCATGAAGATTTATAGTTATTGGTATCTAAATGTAAGAAATTGTTACTCAATATTATCTTTTTTCAGCAGTCATCACTACAAATTCCCTTTCTATTTGTTCTCCGCTGTTGCTGGTTACCATTTCGGTTTCAGTAACAGTAGATGTAACGGTAAGTCCAGAATTTTGCATAAGCGTAGTTACTGCTTCTGTAGTATATAGTGTAAAGCCATATTTTGCGAAAGGAATTTTTTGCATGGTACTTTTCGGAATAAACCCAATAGAAACTACACCATTTTGTTTTAAAACGCGGGCAATTTCGTTTGAATAATCCTGAGGATCATTCCAAAAATAAATGGTATTGCAGGTAAAAATAGCATCAAAATGATCTTCGCTAAATGGAATATGCTCACCATCTGAAAGGCGGAAAGAAACATTTTCATAAGCCTCATTTAGATTTTCGGCTTCCATTACCATTGTTTCAGAAATATCAATGCCAAAATAATCAAGATCATCTGCTGTTTGCATTATTCCTTTTACATGGGCACCATTGCCGGGTCCTATTTCCAATACAGAATTAGTATTCTTCAGATTTAGGCTTTTTATTGTTTTAGAGATGATATTACTGTTAGTAAGATTCATCATTTCTCCAACCTTAAGTCCATTTTCCCCATCAGGGCAACGTAACTGGCCAGCCAGTTCCTGTAATTCGTTTTCAGATAATTTCATTCGACTAATTTACAAATTAAAGAAGATGAAAATGGCCTAATATGAATTTAGAACTATATTTAAAAAAGAACATTCGGCTTATTTTGAGCCGGATGTTGTATAATAGATTTTGATATTTTATTTTGGCTTTTTTCCTGTTACAGCAGGTTTTAAAGCCGGTAGTTTTTTAGTTTGTTTGGCGTCGGTTTTGTATAAAAAGATAAGTGGATAAGGAAAGCGTTCCTGCCATGATTTTTCTATGTGGGCAGCGCCATCAAATTTTTTGGTCATCCAGTTTTTATCGGTATATCCTTTCGCTACCATAATGTTATCTACTGTTTTTTGATGCACTTCATAATACTGGTCCATAGTTTTTGTGCCATAATCAAAATAGATTTTGTGTGTTTGAGCCTCAGGCAGCTTTTCATATAGGTATTTCTTAAAAGCTTCTGCCGGTCCCGGATGATGGTTTTCAAGCAATAATGGCCAGTGCGTAGAAAGGCATGCTGCCTGACCGAAGACATTTGGATATTCGCAAATTGCATAGAGTGATATCAAAGCACCCATAGAACTGCCGCATATAGAAGTGTTTGCCATATCAGGTTTTGTCCTGTAATTTTTATCAATATAAGGCTTTAGCTCCTGGGTAAGGAATTTAAGATATTCATCTCCAAGAAGTTCTTTACCATTCAATTTAGCCTGTTCTTTTGTTTTTTCAAAAATAGCTTTGTCTTCTTTCGTAAAGTTTGCCGCTGCTTTTTCAGGGAAATACTCGAGGTAACGTAAATTGGTATTCCAGATAGATACTATAATAAACGGCTTTAAGCGTTTTACAGTTATAAGCTTTGCAGCTGTATCATCGGCTTCCCATGCTATTTTGTGCATGGATGTTTCAGGATTAAAAACATTTTGGCCATCCTGCATATACAGTACAGGATATGTTTCTTTAGAATTAGAGTCATACTCAGCAGGAAGCCATATCTCGATGTTTCTGGCCTGCACTAATTTTGACTTAAAGCCGTCAATCTTAACTATCCGGCCCTTCGGTTGGGCACAACAGCTAAAGACCGCCAACAAAAGCAGCAGTTTAGTAATTGTAGTTTTCATTTAGTAGTTTAGTTTAAGGTCTTAAAGATAGAGTAAATATCTTATTAGTTCCGTTAATTAAATTCGGCATGAATATAATTATCACAGACTTATTACAGTTAATTAGGTTTTGTAACAAAATTATAGTGAATGATAGATAACTTATGCAAAAAAGGCAATGCTTCATGCATTGCCTTTTATATTTGTATCGGTATTGGTTTAATTATACCTGTATTACACCAAGGTTAAATTTTTTCTCAATAGGAGCGTGGTTGGCTGCTTCTATACCCATAGAGATCCAGGTTCTTGTATCCAGTGGATCGATGATAGCATCTGTCCAAAGTCTTGATGCCGCGTAGTATGGTGATACCTGAGCATCATATCGGGCTTTTATTTTATCAAATAATTCAGCTTCTTTTTCAGGAGTGATTTCTTCGCCTCTGGCTTTAAGTGATGAAGCTTCAATCTGAAGCAATACTTTTGCTGCCTGAGTACCACCCATAACAGCAAGCTCTGCACTTGGCCATGCAAAAATAAGCCTTGGATCATAAGCCTTACCACACATGGCATAGTTACCCGCGCCATAAGAGTTACCAACAATTACAGTAAATTTAGGTACTACCGAATTACTCACGGCGTTCACCATTTTGGCGCCATCTTTAATGATACCTCCATGTTCAGATTTTGAACCTACCATAAAGCCTGTAACATCCTGAACGAATACTAACGGAATTTTCTTTTGGTTACAGTTGGCAATAAATCGTGTTGCCTTATCGGCGCTGTCAGAGTATATAACACCACCAAACTGCATTTCACCTTTTTTAGATTTTACCACCTTACGCTGATTAGCTACAATACCTACCGCCCAACCATCTACACGGGCATACCCTGTAATAATGGTTTGGCCATAGCCTGCTTTATATTCTTCAAATTCGCTATTGTCTACAAGGCGCTTTATAATTTCCATCATATCATACTGCTCTGTACGAAGTTTTGGAATGATACCATATATATCCTGTTCCAGTAAGGCAGGCTTTTCAGCTTTAACCCGGTTATATCCTGCTTTATCGTAATCACCAATTTTATCAACAATATTTTTGATGGTATCTAAAGCATCTTTATCATCCTTTGCTTTATAATCGGTAACACCGGATATTTCGCAATGAGTAGTAGCGCCTCCAAGCGTTTCATTATCTATAGTTTCGCCAATAGCAGCCTTAACCAGATAACTGCCTGCAAGGAAAATACTTCCCGTTTTGTCTACAATCAGCGCTTCGTCACTCATAATAGGAAGGTAAGCGCCACCGGCAACACAGCTTCCCATAACGGCAGCAATTTGTGTGATGCCCATACTGCTCATAATAGCATTATTACGGAAAATGCGCCCAAAGTGTTCTTTATCCGGAAAAATTTCATCCTGAAGTGGCAGGTAAACACCTGCACTATCTACAAGATAAATAATAGGAAGTCGGTTTTCCATGGCTATTTCCTGTGCTCGAAGATTTTTCTTTCCTGTAATAGGGAACCACGCACCTGCTTTGACAGTAGCATCATTTGCCACAACAATGCATTGTTTGCCACGCACATATCCTATTTTTATAACAACACCTCCCGAAGGACAACCGCCATGTTCAGCATACATTCCATCGCCTACAAATGCACCTATTTCAATGCTCTTGCCATCTTTATCTAACAGATAGTCAATACGTTCACGTGCAGTCATTTTGCCTTCATTATGCAATTTTTCTATACGTTTTTCGCCTCCGCCTAATTTCACTTTGGCTAGTTTTTGCTTGTATTCTGAGAGTAACAGTTTATTGTGGTCTTCGTTTTTATTGAAGTTAATATCCATGTTATATTGTATATTTGTATATTGAATGTAATTTTTGTCCGGCAAAAATACGAAAACGTTTGATATCTCTTGAAATTATTGAGAATTCCTTTGTTTTCAATTGTTAGCAATTCCTTAAAATTAATAACCCCATATTCATAATAAGTTAACCATTTCTTAACATTGGATAGGTACATTTGCGCCATAAAACACGATAAAAATGTCTATAAACAGTATCTTCCAATTTCTTGTACCAAAAGATAAGAAATTCTTTCCACTTTTTGAACAGGCAACCTCAAATCTGGTAGTACTTGCTGAAACTCTTCACGAAGCTGTAAATGCTCCAAAAGAAGAAAGGGAAGCATATTACAGAAAGATTGAAGAGCTTGAAGGAATTATCGAAGAGATAGCACACCAGACTAATCTTGAACTTAGCCGTAACTTTATCACTCCTTTTGACAGGGAAGATATCCACGCGCTGATCTCTGCTATAGATAACGTTGCTGATTACCTTTATGGTGCAGCAAACAGAATGAGACTTTACCAGGTAGAAAAGATTACTAAGTCTATCAGGAAAATGACTGAAATTACGCTTGAAAGCTGTCAGTTGATCCATGTAGCTGTTACGGATCTTAAAGACATGAAAAATCTTAAAGGTATTGCTGAAGCTTGTAAAAGAATCAACAAACTTGAAAATAAATCTGATAACGTGTTCGATAAAGCTGTTGCTGATATATTTGAAAACGAAACAGATGCAAAAAATATTATTAAGTACAAAGAAGTACTTTCTTCTCTTGAAACAGCAGCTGATAAATGTAAGGGTGTTGCGAATGTATTAGAGTCTATCGCAGTAAAACATTCATAAACAAACCCTTTTTGTAAATTATGACGCTACTTATAACTATTATTATTTTAGCATTAATATTCGACTACATAAATGGTTTCCATGATGCAGCGAATGCCATTGCAACTGTAGTTGCTACAAAAGTACTTACACCTTTTCAGGCAGTACTTTGGGCTGCTTTCTTTAATTTCCTTGCCTATTGGGTTTTTGGATTTGGAGTTGCCGATACTGTAGCAAAAACTGCCCACACAATGGATATTAACCTTGTGGTTATTCTTGCCGGTGTTATTGCTGCTATTTGCTGGAACCTGCTTACATGGTGGTTAGGAATACCATCAAGTTCATCACATACACTTATTGGAGGTTTTGCAGGTGCTGCTATTGCACACGCAGGCTTTAGTGTTGTTTCGTGGTATACACCAGGAAAAGAAGGAGGGATGCCATCCGGGGTTCTTATTATTATTGCTTTTATTGTTCTTGCGCCGCTGTTAGGTGCAATTGCTTCCTATCTTATTTCAATCTGGCTTTTAAATTCGTCTAAAAAGAGTATATATCCAAAATTGTTTACAGGAGCATTAATGCTGATTACAGTTTGGTTTGTAGCGATACAAATGAAAACGTATGATGAAATTTCAAAACCACGTTTTGATTCACATTTTTGGAGCGTTGCTTTTGAACCTCATAACATTAAATGGCTTTTAGTTGCATTTATAGTACTTTCTGTAAGTACATTTTGTTTATTGTTTAGCAGGCTTACACACAGCCAGTCTGAATCATGGCTTAAAAGAATGCAGTTGCTATCTTCAGCATCATTCAGCCTTGGACACGGTGGAAATGATTCTCAAAAAGTAATGGGTATTATTGCTGCCGCAGTAGCAGTATATATTCATACAAGTGGTCAGGCGCAGGAAAGTTTACCGGAATGGTTAAACGTAGTGCTTCCTAAAGATGATATGGAGGGTAAAATGCCTTCGTGGATACCATTAGCATGTTATTCTGCTATTGCTTTAGGTACTTTGAGCGGTGGATGGAAGATTGTTAAAACAATGGGTTCTAAGATTACTAAAGTAACATCTTTTGAAGGTGTTGCCGCAGAAACTGCAGGAGCTCTTACACTTTACTTCACTGAGCATTTAAAAATTCCTGTAAGTACAACACATACTATTACGGGGTCTATAATAGGTGTTGGTCTTACTAAACGTGTGTCTGCAGTGCGTTGGGGAGTTACAGTAAGCCTTATTTGGGCTTGGGTACTCACAATACCTGTTTCAGCGCTTCTTGCAGCACTAGTTTACTACTTTTTAAGCTTATTCTTATAAAATTTAGGATTTCCTAAATATATATACATTCTTAAATGGCATACATTTGTTAAAACACAAATGTATGCCATTCTTTTTTAGAGCTGTTCTCGTTTTCTTTGTCTCATTCTTAACGCCTTGTATTACGTTCGGACAGGCTAAAAATTCCATATTTAATAATGAACGTACTAAATCAATGTCACAGCGTTGGGAACTGGATACCCTAACCGGAAATGGCACATTTGTTATTACACCTTATAAACCTGTTTATATATTGCCACTTCGTTGGTCAAGTGAACCTAACGGCAAACCAGTAAGCGGAAATCCATCACCTGTATATGAAGCCGAAAATCAGAATCTTAATAACCTCGAAGCCAAATTTCAGATCAGCTTTAAGGTGAAAGTACTTCAGGGGATATTTTGGGGGCATGGCGACCTATGGGCTGCATACACCCAAAAAGCACACTGGCAGGTATATAATGCAACGTTATCAAGGCCATTCAGGGAAATGAACTACGAACCTGAAGTGATACTTAATTTTGCAACCAATTACAGTCTCTTTGGTATCAAAGGAAGAATGGCAGGAATTTCATTTAACCATCAGTCTAACGGTCGTGCTTATCCTTTAACGCGAAGCTGGAACAGGATCATTGCACATGCAGGATTTGAAAGCGGCGACTGGCAGGCATATCTTCGTGCATGGTACAGGATGCCTGATGATATAGATGATAATCCAAAAATATCGCGCTATATGGGTTATGGAGATGCTACAATTGTCTATTCAAGAGGAGTAGATACATTTTCTGCTGTAATTGCGCCTAATTTTAGCTTTAACCGTCACATGAAAGGTAGTATAGAGTTATCTTGGGCACATACCATACAGGGAAACCTGAAAGGTTATTTAATGTTTACACATGGCTATGGCGAAACGCTTATTGATTACAATAATCTTCAGACAACTATAGGGATAGGTGTATCATTAGTAGAATGGTTGTAAAAACTATGAGTTAAATTCAGCTACAGCTTCAATGTCATTCAGTGCCTTGTATTTCAGCGGAAGTGAAACAATAAATGTTGTACCCTTATCTTTACCCGGGCTCATAGCATAAATATTACCTCTATGAAGCTCAATAAACGATTTGGATATGGAAAGACCCAGTCCGTTTGAAGTTTCTTTACCAGTAGGTTTAGAACTCAGTTTGGCAAACTTGGTAAACAGTTTTTGTATATCGTCAAAATTAAGACCTTGGCCTTCATCTCTAATTTCAATATGCATATAGTTTCCAGCCTCTCTGGCTGATACTTTTATGCGCGTATTGTGATAGGAGTATTTAATGGCATTGCTTAATAGATTGTGCAAAACATCAGATATTTTAGATTTATCACCTTCCAGTTTTGGTAGCGAATCATCGCAATGCAATTCTATAACTTGCTTTTTTCTGCCGGCTAAAAGTTCAAAATTATTAACCAATCTTGTAAACATGTCTTTAAGGTCTATTTCTTCAATAGAAAGTACCATGTCTTTTTCTTCAAGTTCAGATTGTGTTAGCAGTTCAGATAATCTTTTCTGTATACGTGCAACCGATGATTTTATCATATCGGTCATTCGGTCTGCAGTAGAAATATCTTTTCTGATTATATCATTTGCCAGATTAATGGATGCAAGAGGATTTTTGATCTCATGCAGGGCAATGTTCATAAGGTTGATTTGCGATTCGATCGATTTACGGTAACGCAACCTGTTTTCAAGCTTATCAACAATTATCTTTGACAGGGTTTTAAGCATGTCTACTTGTTGCGATGTAATCTCTCTTGGCTCATAATCTGTAACAGAAAGTACGCCAACGTTGAATCCCTCCGGAGATTTAAGCGGTATTCCTGCATAAAACTGAAATCCTCCTTTGCCTTTTACAAAAGGGCTGTCTGCTAATTCCGGGTGTTCATTAATGTTACTAAAAACAGTTGCTTCATCCTGTAATATAGTTATTGAAGCGAGTGTTCCTTCACGCTCTATTTCATTAAGAACTAACGGACTTAAATTTGATTTTAAAAAAGCTCTTTTTTCATCTATAAAAGTTATAAAAGCGCAAGGACAGTTGAATACCTGAGATGCCATAAGGGCTATCTTATCAAAAACATCTTCAGAATGTGTATCCAATATTTGGTAGTCCCTAAGTTTTTCTAACCTAAGATCCTCGTTATTCGGTATGTAATAAACAGGCTTTTTATAGCTCATAGATG
>Ga0157370_10002743_pt1 | contig 21056 bp, 12 predicted proteins | sample C35metaG_FD_113463 | JGI IMG/M metagenome (GOLD analysis project Ga0157370, IMG submission 113463) | Corn rhizosphere microbial communities from Kellogg Biological Station, Michigan, USA - C3-5 metaG | ecosystem: Host-associated > Plants > Roots > Rhizosphere > Soil | place: USA: Michigan...
AGACGGGTTGTATATTCCTGTAAAAAAAGCCTACGAAATGTGGCGAAGCGGGAATTATATGAAAGGAGTGGATGTTCCTTCTGGAGCAATAACTGCTGATGTATTATGGGAGGATACCATGGGACTAATAAAATCTAAGGAAAATTATACTTTGGATATTATAGGTTCAGGTGAAACGGCAAAAATAAAAGTACCTGTAAACAAAGTAAAAAAAGGAAATGCAGTCGTTGCCTTTAAAGTAGATGGACAGGTTTTCTGGTCATGGCACGTTTGGGTAACAGATGATCCTACAAACGGCTCCACCTATAAAAGCTATGATGATGTAAAGAGACAATTGAGCGATGGTACAGTAGAAACAATTCCTAACTCTGAGTGGGGATGGATGGACAGAAACCTTGGTGCTCTCGGAAACTCTCTTAACGGAGATGGATGGCACAGAAACGGAGGTCTTTTATACCAGTGGGGAAGAAAAGATCCTTTTCCATCTTTAACGTATAGTGATGCTACTTTTTATCAGGTAACCGGAAGCGTTGGAAAAGTGATCTATGATGATGCAATACCGAGATTGAAATTTACCAACAGTCCTTTCAATGATTATAAAAACTTTAATGATCTGAGACTGTTTGTCAATAAATCAACGGCAAATATTACGGATAACATCAGAGCATCGGTTAAAAATCCTTTAAGCCTGATGTATGTCAACGATGATGGTACTGCTACTCCATCTACCTATGGTACTGTGAGTGGTGTTCCATATTATTATAACTGGTTTGGGCAGGTACCGGGATTACAGACCAGTGAGTTAAGTAAAGTTAATTTATGGTCAGATAACTCTCAAGGAGTACAGGCAACAGATATTTCTGTTCCACAACCATACAGAGATAAGTCCTCTTATGACCCTTGTCCGAATGGATGGAGATTACCTTCCTTATTGGTAGCATCATCCACAAAAAATATGAGAATGGATTTTACTCCTTTTGGAGCGAAAGTAAACAGTCCATTATCTGCATTATATGGTGTTCAATCTAATATTCCTCCGGGATTATCAAACTTAAAACCATATCTGGCTGGTATAAAAATATATCCTCAATACGGTTTTGATATGACCAATGTTGGAGGTAACAATATCGGAATATTCCCAGGAACAGGATGGATTGGAAGAGGTGCTGCCAGTGATGGAAGATATCACACGAAAGCAACCTTTACAGATCAGCTTGAAACCTATCTATGGACATCTACTATGACCAATTTTGGTGGATATTCATCAATAGCAAGTGCATTAAGACTAATTCCGTCTGCTGACCAGATTGTCAATAATTACAGACCGGATGCGGCCAATTATCCTAATGTGTATGGTTTATACAATTATAAACCAGCTGAAGATTATCCAACCAATAACGCACAAGCATGCAGATGTATCAAAGATCCGTTATTTGTAAAAAATAACTATAATTTTGACACTACTTACTTCACGGAAACTGAAACCTATAAAACAGGATTAGATAATCCTAATACTTATATGGTTATAAAATCTACTGCAGATCAAATTATCTCAGTACCTGTAAGTAAAGCCTTCTCTGTACAGAGTAATTATTTAGGAAATACCCAAATTCTGAATACAACAAGCTTTAATGATTTAAAAGCGAATGTACTTTGGACGGATAACCCTGCTTTGGTAACACAATTAACCATAGATAACACCTCTTCCAAAGATGGAAACATCAACGTAAAAGTAAATGCTAACCAATCCGGTAATGCTGTTGTTACTTTACACAATGGTTCAATCACTAACCCTATCTATTGGAGCTGGCATATCTGGGTAACCAATACTAATGTAAGTTCTTTTACTCATGTAAATGATACCCCTATTACCACAGATAATTACGTGAATTATACCCAATATGGAACCCTGATGAAAACAGCTACCATGGATAGAAACCTGGGAGCTACCGAAGCAATGCCAAGTGCTTATAACCCAACGGTTGCTGCACAGGTAACCCAACTGAACAGTTCACAGGGATTACATTACCAATGGGGAAGAAAAGATCCTCTGCCAATATTCAATAATATCAACGGATCTAAATACAATATTTTCCTTGGTACTACCAATAGCAGTGGTGCTGTAGCCTATTCTACATTCACAGAAGCGAATTATAACTCAAGCAATATTGTGAATTACAATACCTATAAGAGCAGCATAACTGCCGCTGATAAAATAGATGTGAGAATAGAAAAGATTCTGGGATATTCTGTTGCCAATCCATTAAAATTAATGATGCCGGTAACTGCATACCCATATCGTGGAGATAACACTCCTCATTATACTCTTGCTTCAGACTGGCTGTTTGATACTCAATATCAAGGGTTATATGATGAAAGATGGGGCTTAGGAGGTAAAAAATCTGTATTTGACCCTTGCCCGAATGGATGGAGAATTCCGGAAGTTCTTGGTAAAGGTACCAACAAAACCTCTCCATGGAGTCTTAAGAGCAATCCTGAAACACTTAGAACTATCGACGGTACAGAAGCAGGCTATTATGGAGCTCCTATCTATAGCGTAACTGCACCTAGTTTCTGGGGTAAAACAGTAGGATATGCATTCACGAACAGTTTGTATAACGTAGGAAATTATCCAAAAGCCGTTAGCAGAGGAAGCAGAAGCGTAATGTATGCAGGAGCCATTAGTACTGCTGTTGGTGCATCAGGAGGAGTATGGTATGCTAATCTAAACGGGGAAATGACAGGAAGAGCTTCTTATATGTATTTTGATATTTATAGTAGAAATAATGTGAAAAACGTGGATATAGATCCTTTTGCTTCTCTAAGCTGCAGATGCGTGAAACAGGAAGATGCTGGTACTCCAAGAGGTCCGCTTCCAGGAATTCCTGTAACGCCAAACTCCGGAGCTCAGGCCAGAACAGCGTTAAACAAAACTGTTATTGAAGAAAAGGTAAAAGATGACAAGGTAGTTCTTTATCCTAATCCGGTAAAAGATATCCTGTATATTGATGCAAAAGATGATAAGGATTATTATTATCAAATTTATAACATGTCCGGACAGCTGATGAAAGAAGGCAAGTTTAACAACAAACAAACAGATGTTACTTCATTGTTAACCGGAGCTTATCTGGTAAGAATCAACAACTCTGAGACTATTGTAAAAATCATTAAAAAGTAAATTACAATAACACATCTTAAAAGCAATGATGGCCGGGATTTCTTCCGGCCATTTTTATTTTAAATATCACATCGAGTCATCTTATTTAAAAGCGATACAACCACTCATCGAAATATATAGATCTACGTACGCTTAGAAAGAATTAATCTCATTGATTCCATCTTTGTCTTCTTAATAATTTGGCATCAGAAACTCAATCTTCGTATTAAATTAAAATATATATGCTCCATCCTTGTGATTGAGCATCTAAACTTTATCAAAGTCTATAAACAAAAAAAAGTCTTCTATTTCTAGAAGACTTTTTGCGATCCGGACGGGACTTGTACCTTTTCAGAAAAAGCCCTATCCATCCGCTTTATGCTGTTCTCTTGTTTAGTAGGTCACCGAATAGGTCACTTTTTTAACAAGATTAAGAGCGTTTGTTTTTAACTGGTGCAAATATATAGTTTTTTTTGTTTCTTACAAAGAAATTATGTCTTTTTCATTTCAGGTAAATATAAACCTCAGACTATCAAATATAAAAATTTAAATAATTCATACACGCTTTTTTAATTTCAATATAAATCTATAATATAGCCAATATTTTACAAGTCTTCAATAACTTCTGCCTCGTCTTTCTCTTTCGTAGTTTGAACTAAATCCAAAATCATATCTAAAAACCCTGTATTTTTATAGAAATAATTAGGACTTTCTTTTAGCTTTTCTTCTATTTTGTGAAAGCCATAATTAGAATATTTTTCCATCGTATCAATTAGATAATCAATAGCTTTCCGCTCTGTTATTTCTCCTTTTTCAAGAGCAATTAAATCTAAATCATCAGTTTTTGCAAGTAAGGCTGTAAAGATATATTCTCTTAATTTTGGATACGCTTTCCTAAGTTTCTTAGAATCTAAATTTCCCCAAAACTGAATAGGCTGCCCAAGACCTTTTGTTTCCCCAGCTAATTCTTTTTGTTTATTCGCATACAGTCCAATAAAAAAAGCATAAATATAAAGCTCATATCCAGCACCAAAAATTTTCCCTTTACTTGACATTGATTCAACGGATCCTCCTCCATATTCAGTAAATTGTCGTAAAAGTGTTTCTTCAAAATGGATTTCAAATTGTGGATTTCGTCTTCCCCACACATCATATAAAGTATCTTTTGCCATAATTACTCTTTTATTAAAGTTAATTTAGTTTGAATTGTTGACAAATCTAAATTGCTGAAGGGGCGTTGTTTTTCCATTCGATAAATTGTGCAATTCTGAGAATCAATTTTATTATTGTCTAACATCCCATTTTCTGTTAAAAAGCTTTTTGTAAATATTATGCATTGTTTATTAATATCAGAAATAACCTTGAAAAAATCACTTTCTTTTTGTGGAGAAAATGAGCTGGTAGGAGCATCAAAAATAAGTGGATAATCATTATCACGTTTCAATGCCGTCAGGTCTGATACAGCAAATAATACAGACATATACATTGTTGTTTTAAGAGCTTGATTTGGACTCGATATAAATGTATCATTTCTGTCTTGCAGAGCAATTCTGGCAGCACCATCTGCTGATTTAATTATTTTAATTATTCCATAAAATCCATCTATATTAAGCCTTTCAAGATATTGATTAGCCCTATCTTCTAATTGGAAAAGAAAATCTTGTGTGTTTTTTTCTTTTGCATTTTTGAAAGCATTTTTGATTTTATCCAATGCACTGTGAATTTTTCGATAAGTGTCAGCCACAGACCCCTTAGCCAAATTATTATATTCTTCTTGATATTTTTCTAATTCTTTTTGCTTTTCACTTTCTTCCTTTTCAAGGATTACAACTTGTTTCTCTGCTTGACCTTTATAATCCCACCAATTTTTGATATTTTCATATGCGTTTTGTAGTTGCTCTTCCGTTAATCCATCATTTTGAGCTAATAATTTCTTTTTATTTTCTTCTTCTATATCAATACTTTCCTGAATCTTATTAGTGTCAGCCTTTCTTGCTTCATTAAATTCGATAGTATCTCTGATTGTGTTAATTAAATTGTTTATTTCCGCTTGATTATATTCTAAATTACTACTTTTTTGCTCTAATTCTCGTAAAAAACTATTTGGGAAAAGTTGTTTTTCAGTTTCTTTTTCAATTGGCTGTTGACTCTTAATTAAGTCATTAAGTTTATTAACCATAAAATCGTAAGCATCCGTTCCTTCTTTTGCGTCACGACCACACACCTTGCAAAACTCATCTTTAATCATCTCTTGCATAGAGATTTTATCAGGAATATTAGGCGATAAAGGAATAATACCTTCAGCTATTTCTTTGGCTAATTCTTGTTTACCTTTCAGTTTATCCTCCTCACGTTCAAGCTTTCTTTTCTCTCTACTGAATAGAGAAACTTTTTGTTGAAACTCTTCAAAAATAGAAGAAAACCCGCCGAGAATCCACATATCATCAAGAAGTTTTATAGAATATTCTTCATTGATATGCTTTTCTGTTTGAGTCTTTTTTTCTCGCAATGATTTTAGTCGCTCATTAATAGCTTTTAGTAACTCACTTGCTTCTTTACTATTTTCAATTTCATTGAGCTTTGTTGAGTAATTGGTTGCATTTTCTCTATTACTCTTTAACCTTTGGCGTATATCACTTAAATCTTTTCTTAACAAATCTAGCTTTGAACTTAAATCCTTTTCTTGTTGAGAGTTTTGTTTATCTGATTTCATCGCTTTTTCAAACGCTTTTCGAGATTGGTATTCAGCATAATCTGTAAAACCAGAAGTGTCATCCTCTCCATTATAATAAGGTTCAAATTGTCTTATATTTGAAAAAGTTTCAATTAGATAATTTAAAGCATCAGGATTATTGAAGACATTAAGATTTTCTTCTCCTTTGAAAAGACAATATTTACGTATGGCCGCTTCAAAACAACGGTCCAATAATCTTCCTCCTTGAATTGGAACCCTTTCAGCCCCTTCATTTTCAAAACCTTTGAATTGAAAATTACTTGTCTTTATTTCGTTATTAGCATCTTTTGAAAACGAAAATGATTTTTCTACAATTTTCTCTCCATCGTGGTCAAAAGTCATAGATACACGCAGAACCTCACTTTCAAATTCAGGTAACTCTAATATTTTCTTTTCCGAGATAAGACGTAAGTCAAGATTTTGTTTTGAAGTATCAAATAACCATTCTAATGCTTCAAAAAAAGTAGTTTTCCCATCCCCATTATCTCCAATGAAAATCATTAATCCATCATTAAATTTAATCGTATTAACTCCATAATAACTCCTAAAGTTTTCTATTGTGATTTCTTTTATAATCATAGGATATTTTGATTAAGATAGTTAATTACCTCATTGTAAGTTTCCTTAAAAATACTTCTATCAGAACTTCCTGCAACTCCCTCAATAATTTTTGCGACAGCTACAACGATGGGGTTTTCAGAATTTAAGGCATCTTCTACGGTAGGAAAGTCATCAGCATTAAATTCATAAAAAGAATTTAATTTTTCGTCAGAAAGTACTAACTGTAACATTTTATCTTTATTATTCATTATTGTAAAGATTTAGATTATAGTAATTCATAGTATCTAAAAGCGTATTGATTGTATAAGAGCTATTTTCTGAAAGTAAAGCAAAATTATTAACACGTTCCAACTCCTTTTTCAACATACTTCTTTCCATCCGGTAGCTTTCACTATTAGGGTTTATTTCAGGAACTACAACCAAATCATGTATATATGCAAACTGTTTATCTGGATGTTTCCTAAGAATCCTCCCACGACGTTGCACAAATTGTCGAGGATTTCCAGTGCTCGCACAAAAAATAGCCAACTCAGAACGTGGCACATCAACGCCCTCATCCAAGCACTTCATTGAAGTAAGCACATCAATTTCTCCGTTTGCAAATTGCTCTAAAACATTCTCTTTATCATTTGTTCCTGAAATAAATTGTTTAATTGTTGTTCGTTTATCAATATCCTTTACTGCTTCAGTAAAAGCATCAATTAAGTGTACAGCAACATTATCATTTTCAATTTCATCATTTTCTGAAAAATAATCTGTCTCAAAATATTCGTTCGGGTCGTTACCCTCCGGAACATAAACCAATGTGTACTTTAAGTTACATTTCTTTTTATATTGTTTCTTTAAAATATCAGTAAAAACAAATATTTTATTAGATGCTTTATGTATAATTCGTTTTCTTGCTAATAATAATGCTGTTAAAATAGAATTTTTGCTGAAACTATCAGATTCACTTTTATAGAATTTTGATATTTTCAGCGATAACTCCATATAATCTTTCATTTCAGATCCTGTAAGGGTAACTATATGAGGATAATAATAGTAACGGCATAATACTCCTTTATTTATAGCTTCCTCCATTGAATACTCATATGTGTATTCATTTTCGCTATTAAAAAATGAAAAAAGTTTTTTGTTTCCCTCTTCATCAAATTGACGTTCAGGTGTTGCTGAAAGACCAATTCTTCGTTTACAGTTAACTTGAGGCAGAAATTTTAATAAAGCTCCTGATCCCATATTGTGGCATTCATCCGCAATAAGTAAAGTTTTAGCGGGTAACTGATTTAGCTCACTAAATATGTTTTCTCTTGCAAAAGAGGCATACGTTGAAATTACAATATATGAAACTTGCTCCGTTGCTGAAAGACGTTCACGAGTTAAAATGGCTGAAAAATCATTTTTCCAGCGACTTTTTGAACAAACTTTTACAATATTTGTAAAATTAAACTTTTTACATTCATTTTCCCACTGGTTAACCAACGTAATTGTAGGTACAAGAATTAAGGCTTTATAATAACCTGTTTTTTTATAAATTTCAAGTAAACAGTTTAAAGAAGTGATCGTTTTCCCCGTACCTGTTGCCATTGCAAACAATCCTTGTTGATTATTATTTTTCCAATTATTAAATGCAATTTTTTGATATTCTCTTGGACCTTCAGAATATGGAAATTTCGGATTTCTTGAATTTTTGTCAATATCATCGTAAAGCTTAACAATAGTTTGTTTTAACTTATGGTTTTTAATGAGGCTTCTTTTCTTTTCAAATAATTGTTCCTCATGAACAATTAACTCATCTATATTTTTATTGCCAAACTTATCTTTGATCGCAACTTCTATTTCATTTGCAGACAAATACTCAACATCTTCATCCTGTTCAGAAAAATAATCATTAATTACTTTTAATTGTTTTTTGATTAATTTGTTTGATCTCTCATCTTCCCAACCTAAGAATGCTTCTAACTCTTCCAAATTTTCAGATAAGCCAAATAAGGTAAAGTTACAAGAAGCCTTATATCCCACAGAATTTTCTCCATCGCTGAAAACTCCTGATTTATAATGAGCAATTCCTCTATTGTGCTTAGGTTTGATTACTTTGATTTCAATTCGCTTTTTAGCAATCAAATATGCCAGGCATTCAAAGAAATGTGTATCATATTCATCAAGCACTTTTCCAAGAGAAACTACATCGGATAAATCAAAGACTTTGTTCAGATTATCGGAACTTTGTCCTTTTTCAAAAGCTTCTTTGTCTTTTTCTGAAAGCAAATGATTGATAACCATCCGCATTTTACCCCCTTTACTGATAAATGTTGCAAAACCAACAGAAAGTAAATTGATAGCTGCCGAACTAAAATAACCTAACAACAAATGAAATTCGGAGCTACTAGCTAAACCATCCAAATAAAATTGTAAAGGCTCATTTTCTGTACCTGTCTTATAATCTCTATCTATTGACCAATCACAATCTTTAAGCATATCCTAGCATCATTTTAGTTAATTCAGAAACCGTTTTAATTGCTGTTTTTATTTCTTCTTCTGTATTAAATTTTCCTAATGAAAACCTGAGTGAAGCAAAAGCGTCATCATTGCTCAGTCCCATTGCTGTAAGAACATGCGAAGGTTCAATTACCGAAGAAGTACAGGCAGAACCATTGGAAATAGCTATATTTCTCATTCTACCTATCATAACACTGGCATCACATCTCTTGAAACAAATATTACTTACATTGTAAATTCTATTTTCTGTACTTCCATTCACGAATGTGTCAGGAATTTTTAGAAGTTCACATTCTAACTTGTTCCGTAACGATACAATTCTTTCAGCATCTTGCTTCATTTCTTGTTCCGCAACTTCACAAGCTTTGCCGAGAGCTACAATGCCTGGGACATTTAATGTCCCACTTCGCAAACCATTTTCGTGTCCCCCTCCATGTGTATATGCAGAAAGATTTATACCTTTTCTTATATATAAAGCACCAATTCCTTTTGATGCATACATTTTATGCCCGCTTAAACTCAACAAATCAATGCCAATATCATCCACATTTATGGGGATTTTTCCTGTTGCTTGTGTTGCATCAGTCATAAACAAAGCTCCAACCTCATGAGCAAGAGAAGCAATCTCCTTTATTGGTTGAATTACACCTGTTTCATTGTTTACATACATTACAGAAACTAGAATAGTATCTGAGCGCAAAGATTTCTTCAGCTCATTCAAATCAATTAATCCACTCTTTTGAACAGGTAAATAAGTTATTTCATAACCTTTAGTTTCAAGATGTTTACAGGTATCAAGTACTGCTTTATGTTCGGTTGAAACAGTTATTATATGTTTTCCTTTTTCCGAATAATTTTCCACCACTCCCTTCAAAGCGATGTTGATGGCTTCTGTTGAGCTGCTTGTGAAAATAATCTCTTTATTATCTGCACCAATTAAATCTGCAACTTGTGTTCTTGCTGATATGATTGTTTCATGTACAGTTGTTCCAAAATAGTGTGTACTGCTTGGGTTGGCAAAGTTCTCTTTTAGAAATGGAAGCATTGTACTTAGTACTCTTGGGTCTATTGAAGTAGTAGCATTATAATCCAGATATATAAATTGCATATGAATTAAGATTTTAAAACGAGAATTTTTTTAAGTACTCAATACCATCATTTAAATTATCTAATATCACCCCTGATGGTTTATGAAGGATTTTAAAATATTTTGCAAATGCCTTTTCCTCTTTTGATTTTTCATCAATTAAAATAATTGTTTTATTTAAAGAGTAGGCAACACCTAACTCAAAGGCTAATCCGTATCCGGAAGGATTAGTAGTTTCCATATAAGCAAAGAAGATATCACACTCCTTTACAAAATGAATATCCCATGTTGTATAGAAATCTGAATGCTCAAGATTATGTTCTCTCGGATTGAAAAAAGTAAATTGTTCACTAAGTTCTTCAATGACTTTTGATTGCCAATTACTTTTAAATCCACCGGATAAAAAAACTTTGGATTTATAGTTCATAATTAAGTGGCTTTTGCTGTGTATATTGAAAATGGTAATCCCAATGATATCGCATAAAATTTATTTCGTGTTTGTCTTAATAAAATATAATTAAGAATTAAACAAAAATAAATTATATAATGTGCTTTCTCAGTATTAAATAAATCTAAAGAAAAGGGCTTGAAAATAGAAAAAACTAAAGCTAAAATTCCTAGTATTATTGAGGCGTTTCCAACTTGATTAGAAAGATCAGCTCTAAATGTAAAAGTATAAATTTTCTGATCGTGTTCTGGTATAAAGCTCATAACAATACTTCTTATGTCTCGTAAACCGGTGCTACTTAAATCATCAGTTATACCCTTATTTTGAAGATATTTTGATAATAATTCTTTTGAAAGTGAAAATGTTTTTCGATTTTTCACTTCTCTTTCTATTTTCTTTATGTAAGAATATTTTCCTAAAACATTTTCCTTCATAACGCCCAGTCCATAGATAGCGTAGCCCAATAGGTATGATATAACTATAAAAATAAATGGATAGAAATCATCTGACTTTGTTCCAATTGTTGGGTAAACAAAATAATCTTTTTTAATAATTATTGATAATACTATTAACAAATAACTTCCCGGCAATAAATATCCAATAATATCCCACACAAATTCTTTAAATGAATCAAAAAAACTTTTTATATTTTCCATAATATTCAGTTATATAAAACACGAGGCGCATCCAATTCCTTCTTCCTCGTCTAAAATATCTATCAAGTAAGGAGATTGATTTTTAGATGCTTTTCGTTCCATTCTTTTAATATATTCGGTTTTAATTTTTGCCATTCTTTCAGGACTTATTAAATCTTCTAGACTTTCGCCTTGAACCCAATTATAGCCATCCTTTTCATATTCCATTGCTTTCTTGTACAAATCAGGATGTTGCTCATACAGCCAAACCCATTCGATTTTTTGCTGAAAGAAACAAAAATAACAACCTGAGCGACTTCTTGCATATTGACCCGTTTTTCCATTTATTTCAAAATCAATTTTGTTGTAATAAGCAGGAACACCAACACCACTTTCTTTTAAAATTCTGAAAATATCATCTCGTACTAAAACATCTTCATTGTCAAGTAATGGAAACGATTTTTCACTTGCCAATGGATAGTCTGTTGTTTTTAAAAATTCAAAAACTAAATGATTAAAGCCTTTTACATCAGTATCCAACAAAGCTTTTAACTTATGTGTCTGTGTAAAAGAAGTATCTATTTTTTTTGAAACGATTTGTAAAGCTTTATCCTGAAATCTACCAAAATCAATATTTTTAGTATAATCCTCAATCATTCCTATATTTGAATTAGACAATATTTTAGCCACCACATCCTCACTCCATATATTCTTTCGGAATGGAAAAATAGACTGTATATTTTTCTTTGTAGAGATATATCCCTCTCTTTCTTCATCACCTCTTATACCAACATAAGAAACAACAGGATCTGAACCAACATATTTTTCAAATGGATCAAGCTTCAACTTTTTGGTACACCAACGAGAATTTGAAGATGGCAAAAAACCTCCGTACATTTTCAAAAAATGGTCAAAAGGATCTTCTGAACTGTTTTCCGCAGCTTTTAGGATATTTATTTTTATACCTAGATAAACTTCAAGGTTTTGGATTAGTTGGTAAGTCTCATCAAGTTCTTTTCCTGTGTCACTTGAATAAAAATCCAACTCTAACTCCGGGTATTTAGTCTTCACATAAATAGCTAAAGCTGCACTATCCTTACCTCCTGAAATTCCTAAAACATGTCTTATTTTACTCATTGCATTAGTTCTTTTAATAAATTCAACACTGCTGCAATATTTGAAGTCTTGTCTTTTCCTAGTTGAGTTTTTAATACATTTTTCAAGTCTTCAATCTCTCTGCTCTTGCTTTTAGGTACTCTCACTACTTTAGGGTCAATCTTACTAAAGAATGAATCAATCTTAACCCCAATTACATCCTCATTAACCTCATCAATATCTGCTTTCGAGATATTGGTCAGACTATCCAGTTCCAAAATAATCGCTTTGAATTTTTCATACAGCAAGATTTCATCTTCATCAGTAAATACTTCAAGCGTTCTTCCTGTAACTGCTTGTGCAATGGAATTAAGCCATGCTTTTTTATCGTCCAAAGCTGAATCAATACGCTGCACAAATGTTTTTTGATTAGCTAATAACAAATGTTTCTTTAGCTTCTTGAAACGTTTTTGTAAATGCTCTTTGTATTCTTCAAAATCAACAGCTCTTCCAACAAATTCTCCACAAATAAATTCTTCAAATCTCTTTAATAACTCATCGTATGAGGTCCTTAATTCCCGAACTGCATTTTGTAAGTTTACAGCATAACTTTGCAATTTGGACTTGTCTTTTTGCAATGTACTAAGAGATAATCCCAAAGCAGTTGGAAAAGCCTCAAAGAATGTTTCTTCAGGGTCCTTGCTTGTAGCTATCGCTTTACGAATTTTCAATGCTGATGATGATAATCTTTTTGTTTGTTTAGAATATTCTGGCAATTGCTTATAAAAAACTATAAAAGGTTTTATGGTTTCTATAAATGATGCATTGTCAAATTTTTCTTCAACAGATTGATTTAAAAAAGTCCTGTAACTATTAAAGATATCCAATTTTACACCTTCAATATCAAATGCCTTAATAGTATATTCTTGTGGATATTTTGCTATCAATTCAAGGTTTTCTTCAGACAAGTATGGAATGTAGCTATCTTCATTGAAAATAGCAAAATCATCGCGTTTTAAAAACAAAAATGTTGGAATCCAAAAATCTATCAATCCTTGTTTCAGTTTGAATGGTCGCTTACTTAATATTTCAACAAAGTTTGAAATTTTTTTTGGTTCATTTTTAGCTCCTTCCAAAAAAATTTCAGAAGTTTTCCACAGTCTGTAAAACGATGAATTATTGTCAATAGAAATAACATCAATAGAATTTTCTCGAATGGGAGAGATTCCATTTTCCTTTAATAATGATAAATAGATGGTCTTTTCAGGTGGAAACTTAGCATCCTCAAAACCTAAATTTTCTTTATCCCAACCATTTGCTAATGCTTTAAAGTAACTTCGTTTAGCAGTGTGAATAGAAGATGATATTCTATGTCTGTTTACTAATTCATTCTTAAAAACAGGTGTTGCATCATAGACGATACTACAAACCTGTGAAAGTAATTTGATAAAGTCTTTTTTATTTGCAATTGTTTTTTCATCTCCTTTGAAAAACCATTTTACATCTTTACTTCCGGTATAAATATTATCAGTGATATAATGATTTAATAGTCGTTTTTGAGAATCGGAAATATTTTCTAATTCACGTTTGGCAACCTTATCATCTTTATTCTCATCAATTACCTTTTGAATTTTCTCAATTTCAAAAAGCAAATTTTTTATTTCAGTTGAGTTTTCAAAGAAACAATAAATAATAGCTTCTTTTTGAAGGTTTGATACTTCTTCAATATCTTTTGAGGTTAATTTACTATTGAAAACAAGATTGATATAACCGTCTACTTCTCCTTCTGGAATTTCATTCTTTATAGGGTATTCCGAAATCTTAAATTGAAAAAACCTTGGAGTACCTGTTTCGTAAGAGTAAAGTTTAGCAAATACTGGCGAAAAATTAAAATATTTATTGAGTAACGCAGTAACATCGTTTACCTCTGAAATTTTATTTCCTGCTTCAATTAATGCTGTTTGAATATCTAAATCTGTTCCCTCAAAAAGAATGTATCGTTTGCTATGAGAACGGAAACGAATAATATTCTTGGAATTAAGATTTTTAATAATGGTTTCACTGTTTGAGACACCACAAGCAACTTCGAGGTAGCTACTTAAAAAATCCTCATCTAAAATTGCTCCATTTGCTGAAAAAATATTCAACAATCCTATTGTTTTGACGACTTTAATATAATCATTTATAGACACATCAAATGTTCGTTCTATGTTTTCTATTGTAGAACGGATAGAACTCCAAGCCGAGAAATCGGGACTATATCTAGATGTAAGAAACGAATAAAAATTGAAATTCAAATAGTCATAAACACAACTCAAATTATAAAACGGATTCTCCTGTTTATTGAATTTTGTTAATCCTGTATGGTCGGTAGACTCAAGGAAAGTAAACAATGACCTTTCGTTCTGTCCATAACGCTGCAACGCCAGAGTCAGTGTATTTGCGGCCATTATGTCAAGCGGATATAATTTTGACGCTATCTCGTCTAAGAAATCATTATTAAAATTGAAAGCCTTTGTACCGATTGACAACCTCAAACATTTTTCTATAATTGATTTAGTTTGTTTACTTTCAAAATTTTCAGCAATATGCTCAGAAGCCAAATATAAAAGCTGTTCGACAGGCTCATTAAAAGTAATTTCACGAAAGCGACCTTTGACTTTCGTCCATTCTTGTTTGTGAGTATTACTCAATGAATAAGCGTAAGACTCAAAACTTTGATGAACCGTAGTTATTAAAACAATGTTGTATTTTGGATTATTACAAAATTCTGCTAATTGTTGGATGAAATATAATTCGTTTTCAGGGTTATGTTTACTCGCATATTCCAAAAATTTACCAAACTCATCTAAAAACAAAAATAATATACCATTATTTCCTAACGAATGGTAACGATTAAATATCTCTGATAAAATATTTTCGTGTTTATTTTTATTGGTGTTTACTTGAAAGGTATCCGCAAACTCTTCTATAATGGAACTGTAAGCTCCAATAATTTTGATAAACTCAGCTTTAGGGTTTTCTATAAAATTAGGTTCAAAATATCGTTTTTTTCCTCTAATGCTTTGCTCAAACGCTAATAGAAATGATGACTTTCCTGTTCCGTAAGTTCCAACAATACTAAAAGAACGAATGCCTTTTTTAAAATCGTTTACAATTTGGCTCACAACTTGCCCTGCATTGGGCGTTGGAATATAATTGAAATTTCTTTCCGTATCCCTAATTATATTTACTGATGTAGTGAAATTATTTGCCATAATATTTATCTAAAACTGAATATGCATCAGGTTTATTTTTAAATTGAAGTTCTTTGATTCCTGCGTGGTCTGTGAATGTAATATTTTTACTATCACTAACAATATCAGAAATTTTATTTACTAATCCTGAACGGTTTAATGCAAAGATTGAACCCGGACTATTAGTATCAAATTCTAAAGAATTTAAACTAATTGAATTTCCGAAATTAGAATTATCCAAAATTGAGAAAAGCATTACCGCATCAGGTAAACCATCTCTTTCGTTATTTTCAATTTGGAATTGCTCATCTTTACCCTTTCCAATTTGTTCCAGTAACCCAATTTCTGAAAGTATCCCTGAAAAACTATCTTCCACCTCATTGCCACTCTCATCATTTTTATACATATTCAAAAAGACAGAAAAATCTTTTGCAACGGTATTTTCATTAAAATTTAGTTCAGGATTTGCCTCTTGAAATCGTTTTAAATAATTTAAAAAAGTTTCTTTTGTAAAAAAAAGTTTTTCCTTTCTAAATTCATTAAATATAATTGTATATATGGAAGCAAATCCTGTTTTTATAAGTTGATAATGTAATAACCATAAACTGGCCTCATCTTCTAAAAATGGGTCATATCCGCTTTCGGTATCAAAAATTTTTATTCCAAACTTTGTTAATTTATCTCTATTGTCGATAATATTAAAAGCTTTCATCCAATAGCGGATTGCAGAAACCATATTTTTCCCGACACCAAGTTTTACAACCGCATCCTCATTATTGAATGATTGTTCTTCCTGAACAAAATCATATCCCTTTTTTAGCCAAAGTTGTCGGCACTGAAAAGAGTCATGTCCGGAAAATGTGAATTTTAATATATCTGAATTTGTTAATATCATTATTGTTTTAAAAAAGTAATATTTTTTATATTGTAAAAGTAATCAAAATTAGAATCAGAGACAACGTAAATGCTTAAACTCTCATTGAGATCGCTTCTCGTGCGCTTATAGCATGTATTAAAGGGAGAAATAGAAGAACTTAAGGCAAAAATAACACAACTGCAAAATAATGGGTATAATGGTAATATTTATGTTATTTCTCCTTTTAAATCTGTTGCTGATCTGTGTGCTCGGGAATTTTATCAGCAACCAGAAATTTCCTGTGGAACCATTCATAAATTTCAGGGAAAAGAAGCTGACATTGTATTTTTAGTATTAGGAAGTGATCCTAAATCTTCCGGAGCAAGAAATTGGGCATCATCAAAACCTAATATGCTTAATGTAGCTCTTACAAGAGCTAAAAAAAGAATCTATGTCATTGGAAATAAAAATTTATGGGGACAATGTTCTTATTTTGATGTAATGGCTGCTACAATTTAATTTGTTTAGAAATAAAATCTAAAGAGGCTCACAAAACAGTCTCTTTAGATTTAAACTAGTATGGTTAATACTCACTATGTCTATTTTAGTATTTTATATGAAGTATAATCCTTGATAGTTTTTAGCTCATAAATTTCTTGTTTATCAGCATCAATAATCCTGATATCATCTAAAGGAACATTTTGGCAATGGATAAAATTGATAAATTGATGAGCATTGAACCAACCTTTTACAATAATATCGAATCCTTTTTCTGTCTCTAAAGAACTATACCACTCCCAATCTTTTATATCTTGAAATTTATAGACACTTGTGCTTAGCCTATATAAAAGCTCATCATATTTAAAGTCATCATCATCTAATTGTTTAATCTTATTAACAATACCTTGAGGTAATAATTGTTCCCATTTAGGATCTTCATCACTTAAGTTCATATTTTTTAAAATTGTTAAAACTGCATTCTTAAAGTTGTCTAATACTTCTTTTGAATGAGCTACATTTCTTACTCTAACTATCTGATAGCCTTTTAAAGGTTTTTCCCCTTTTGTATTATATTGTATATTTCCTGCTTCTGTCATTGTTTTATTTTTTAATAATTACTGCTCTTTCTTTAAATATTCTTTTAAAATCTTCAATATTCATTTTGTATGAAGCACCTTGATTCATAGGTAATGGATCACGTAAAAATACTTTACCATCTTCCACCTTCTCCAGTACTACTGCATGTCCTTTAAAATGTTCTGTGCCAATACTCACAACTGCTTTATCTCCGTCTTCTAATTTTTCTAATAACTTTGATAACTTAATATCTTTTTCAGCAATAGCTGTTACCTGATCTTCCAATCTTTTGAAATATAGAGCCTCAGGGATATCCAAAATTGAAGCCCCATTAGTCTCAGTTTTTAATGCTCTTGCCAATTCATCTTCTAATAGTAAAATACCTTTGTCATGTAATGTCATTCTCAAAGAAGTAGCAGCACAAGTATAATCTGTAGATTGTCCAAAGACCTTAGCTTCACTTAAAAATCGTTCTATCTTAATTCCTGCATTCTCAGCAAAGGATTTGCTTGCATCACCACCTCCTTTCTGAAGTTTTCTTCCTTTGATTATTACTTCCTCTATATCATGGATTTCATCAGCCAGTTCCTCTGCTTTAGCACCATTCTTAGCACCTTGTAATAATTCTTCAATGAATCTGGTAAAGCCAGCAAACCCTTTAGCACAAGCCTTTCCAAATCTAATAATAAATCTTGAAAGAAAAGCCAGTAAATCTGTAATTCCTAATGTAGCCACAGAAACAGTTTCTCTTGCCAGAACCTTTAATAGACTTGCTGCTTTCTGGACATAAGAAGCTCCTTTTACCACATTCCCTGCACCCTCTGTGAAAATAAGTAGCAGAATATTAATTAGTAACTCAAAGGCAAAAACACCGATATAGAAAGCTACAGTGTAACGAGAAATATCACCAAAGTACTCCTTCATCTTATCAAATATTCCTTCCATATCAGACTTTGAAACACCTCCACTGGCTTTGAACAGGTCTTTAACTCCCTGCAAAAATTTAGGAACATTATTTGTCACCCAGTCTATTACATCTTCAGCCTTTTCCATTAAATCTCTTCTTTCAAGATACTGCTGATAAGAAAAAGTAGTTGTAGGCTGTAAAAGAAACTCTAAAATATACAGCAAACATTGTATAAGACTAATTAGACCACTATTAACACCACAATAGAAGGCATTAGCTAATTTAAGGACCTCTACCCCCTGTTTTACCAATTCACTAAGATCATCTGTTACATTGGTAAGAAAGGATCTAATATCATTAATAACTCCAGTAATTTTATTGATCAGCTTTTTAAATGCATCAGGAAGATGTTCTACAGAAGCATCTTTAACCTTGCTTGCAGCCTGTTTTACCAATGACCAAACCTTTGAAAAAGCAACTTCTGCCCCCTGAAAAAAAGGATTGTCACCTAAGTCCTCAAAGAACTGTGCACCTTTATTTATATTAACAGGAACTGCAACACCTCCTATAATAGGGATTAATGGAGAATAATCTTTAGCCTGAGGATTGTAATTCTTCTCTGTAGGCTTAAAAACTTCCAGTTTTTCAGCACACCATCCAATGGCATCAGCAGGAATAGATGAGATGTTTCCTATGATTTCTTCAAACCTTCTGTCTCCTGTATAAAACTGATACTCTCTCATTAAAGCCTGATGAACAAGAGTAGCATCTATTTTGTCTTTCTCAAAAGTATAAGCCAACTGTGTTAGATAAGCAGCTTCATCTTCCATAGAGGTAATATTCCTGAAGAACTGACCATTTACATTGGAGGGTAATGGCTCTGGAAACCTCTTGAAGAGCTGTACAAAATAATCTCCCATCTTTGCGATATAAAAGTCACCAGAGAAATTAGATTTGTTAGGATTAGGTTTCTCATAGAACAGAAATAAAGCCTGTTTTTTTCTTGCATTAGCCTGAAAGCTCCCATATACCTGAGAACCAGTTTCACAAGGAAGAACTTCTGCATAATACTCATATCCTTTTTCTCCTTTCTCATTTACCCCTGTTGAAGCAAATATAGATACAGGATTATCTGTAAGATAAGAATAGCCTAAAGGAGTATTTCTGTAATCATGGAATGGGCTTCTGTAATCAGGAGAGTTATCTTTATTGATTATATGGTCACCCAAAGCATTTTTATCCCCTACAAATCCTTTGTTTAAATCTTCTATGGAAATGACCTTGAACTCAGAGAGATCATCACTCCACTCATCATCAAATAATTTCATAAGCTGTGTTTTAGCAATTAATATTTCGTTTTAATGTTTCTAAAGCAAAGCTAATCCTCACCCACGCCAGAACTTGACGTGTTATATTTTCCTTAAAAAAATTTATCCAAAATAAAATGAGAAAAAAATATCCATGTCTTACTTTCTGCTAAGCTCAATCCCGTCTGAAAACTTAATTTCTGGGAAAAGATGAGAAGGAATCTCTACATATTTTTCATTATCTTTTTCTTACTACAGTCGATACATTATCCAAATTCATATCTTCTTCCTGATTTGATATTACATCTAATGAAATTTTACTATCCATAGTATTTACAGGACTCATGTTCAATAAAGTATTATATAGAATTTTATTCTCTTCTGCCCTATTTTTTACATGATCTATATGCTTATTAATTTTAAGTTGCTGCTCTTTTTCCATCTTATATTGAGTAGTTAAATTATCTTTTATCTCCGGAAGCTCTTCCAGTTTTTTATCCAATTCAGCTATTTTATCCTCTGTAGCCTTAGTTTGATATTCAATTTCTGTGACATTGACCCCTTTTTCAGCTAAATGCAGGATCATTTTTTGAACTTCAGCTTTGGCAAGTTCTATCGTTTTTTGGTAAGATGGAAGCTGATTTTGCCAATACTCCCCATTCTCCCCCTCTTCTTTTGAATACCCTAAAATCCTGTTATAAGAATGTTCAGCTTTAGTTACCTCTTCTCTAACCTTGAGAAAATCCTCGTACTTTCTTAATACAAAGGCACTATCCGCAAGATGTTTATTTTTCTCATTTTCTATCCGTTTTTTCATCAATTCAATCTCAATATTAGCTCTTGTTTCGGGGTTGGTAATAATGGCTGTCTTCAGTTCCTGGGTACTGATATCAGAAACATCCAATACATCCGCTCCTTTTTTCATGGCTTCCAAATATCTTGCCTGCTTAGCCTGCAATTTTTGAAGCATAAAAACATCAATGCTGTCATTGGTCAGCATAAAATTGACACGGATATTTTCATTCCTGTTCCCTTGTCTCCATATTCGTCCTTCCACTTGCCGTAGAGAAGTGAAATTATAGGGTAAAGAAAGGAGATACAGATCGGTTGTATTTTCCTGAAGATTCATTCCTTCCTGAATGGCTTCACTGCCAATAATAATTTTAATTTTCCCAGAATTAAAATCATCCTGGATTTTTAACCTGTTAGGTTTACTTGTTGCTCCGGTAATGATTCCAATCTCTTCAGGTTTATAGCCAATTTTCTGTATAAGATATTCTTTAAGCTTTGGAAATTCCGCAACGGCTAATTCAGAATAAATGATTTGCCCTGAATCCGGAATGTCTGTTTTATTCTGCCAGATCAGCTGCATCATCTGCCTTAGCTTCGGAGAGTTCTCTATAAATTTCTGCAGAGAAGGCTCTTCTCCATCATAATAAGGTGACAAATACGGAGAAATG
>Ga0157370_10002744_pt1 | contig 21055 bp, 18 predicted proteins | sample C35metaG_FD_113463 | JGI IMG/M metagenome (GOLD analysis project Ga0157370, IMG submission 113463) | Corn rhizosphere microbial communities from Kellogg Biological Station, Michigan, USA - C3-5 metaG | ecosystem: Host-associated > Plants > Roots > Rhizosphere > Soil | place: USA: Michigan...
CGGTGGCGTCGAGGATGCTGTCGCACAGGGTCAATGACGGTGGCTCGCCACGTCGCAGCGGGCTGATCACCGAGATGGCGCCCACGATGCTGTACTCGACGCGCAGCCCGGCGCGGCTGCCGTCCAAGGTGATGCTGGGCTCACCCGGACGCTTGGGATCGCAATTGCAGTGCAGCGCCCAGCCAGGCACCAGGGTGCAGTGGCGGATCACCAGTTCGCACAGGTCGTCGGTCGGCGGCGCGCCCGTACCATCGTCGTTCGGGCCCTGCACTTCGATGCCGCGCCCCACGATCAGCAGACCGTCCAGCAGCACGCGGCTGCCGCTGTGGCCGGCGATGGTGAGCGCGTCGGGCTGGCTCGCGCGTATGTCGAGCAGGCGCAGGATCGGCCGCGTGCGCGCGGCCGCACGCAGCTGGATCGCCTCGCCGGCATCGAGCTGCAGGTCGAGACTGCCTTCGTACACCCCGCTCTCGGCCAGCTCGATGATCAGCGCGTGCGGCGGCGGCGCCGCGGCCTTCGCCTGCGCCCACGCCGCCAGCGCGTCGGCAATGCTGCCGAAGTGATCCGCAGGCCACGCCGCCGCCGGATCGGTGCCCGGCAATCCCGCGTGCACGATGTAGCGCGTCGCGTGTTCCAGCTCCGGCGTCGGCCACGCGTACTCGCCGCCGCCGAGATCGGCGGCGAAGCCGTACTGGTAGGACACCCACACGCCGCGTTTGGGCCGCTGGTTGGCCGGAAACATCAATCGGCCCAGCTCGGGATCGACCGCCACCTTGCCGCGCGGCACCGCATAGCGCCAGCCGGACAGGTCGGCCGGGATCAGCACCTCGCGCGGCAGCGGCAGGCCTTTTCCCTTCACCGGCCAGTCCGGCGCCTGGATCAGCAGGCTGTTGCCTGCGCCATACAGCGCGGCCGACACGCTGGCGTAATCGGCTTGCGGCCCGCGTTCGGCGAAGCGGTAGCGTCTCAGCGGCACCGGCAGGTTGATTTCCCCGGCGATATGGGTCGGCGCGGCTTCCTCCAGCGGAAGCTGGAACAGCGGCGTGTCGTTGCCGAGGATGCTGAAACTGAAACAGTGCGGCCCGAACTCCTCCGCGCAGTACGCCGGCGTGGCGGTCACCGGATAACTGCGCAGGCGGAATGCGAACACGCCGACATCCGCAATGCCGTAGCGACCGCGCCGACGCGCACTGCCCATGCGTCGCACGTCGACGCTGTGTGCAAACGGATCGAACGCACCGTTGGCCCAGCCAATGCGCTGCAGCCGACCGGGATCGCGCAAGTCGGCGCTGCCGCCGCGATGCGGATGCTGATGATCGAGATGCTGCATCCAGCCGAGCAGGCGATGGAACTCCACCGCGCGCGCCGGCCAGTCGGCGGCGTCGCGGGCCAGGTCCTCGAGCAGGGACAAGGTGCCCTTGCGCCGGCGCGCGTCGATCGTGTTGGCCACATCCGCACGCGGCGCCAGCACGTGGCCGAGCCCGGCGCTGCAGCCACTCCCGGCCGCATCCAGCGCAGCCGCCTCGGGCAGCAGCGAATAGCCGAGCAGGTCGCCGATGTACGGCACCACCCAGTCGTCGCAGGTCTCGATGAACCAGTTGTCGTACAGCCGCGCGATGTCCTGTTCCAGCACGTCGGCCTGGTTCGCCAGCACACTGAGGAAATCCCGCAGCGGATAGCCCTGGTCGGCATCGCGCATGCGATGGATCACCGGCAGCAGGTCGTACAACCGATCCGGTTGCGCGCTCATGGCATGGCCTCCTGCAGCAGCAAGGTGTCAGGAACGTTCGGCGGCAGATACGCCAGCTGTGCCGGCAGCAGCGTGCCGTCACTGCCATAGCGTGCAGGCAACACCTGCACGCGCGGCGGTGGCGTGGCGGGCAGCGGCGCCGACGCCAAGGGAGCTGCCGCATGCGTTATCAACGAGGCACCATCACCACCCTTGCCGTTGTCGCCGGCATCGCCGAAGCCGGCCAGCAGGGTCGCCTCGTCGATGCTGCCGAACGCGTCCACATCGACCCAGGCGACGCCGCGAACCGCCTGCATGCAGGCGACGATCTCGCTGAGGTAGATGTTCTGCGCCAGCGCGCGCCGCTCGAAGCCGAACGCATCAAGCAGCGCCGCGCGCAGCTGCGGTTCGACCGACTCCCACACGTAGTCCGGCGCCAGACCGACTTTCGCGCTGAGAGTCAACGCCAGCAACTCGCGCACCTGCAGGCGCACTGGCAGCGACGGATCGCCGTAAAGCTGCAGCGCCTGCAGCAGGTTGCGGTAGAGATCGGAGGTGACATCGATCGGCGCGTCATCGGCACCGGCAATGGTCACCTGCACCAGATCGCCGAGCTTGATCGCCGCCGCCTTGCCGACACCGCCAAACGTGCGCGCGAAGTCGGCGTAATCCGGCACCGACACCAGCCGGTCCAGCGCCAGCACCGCCAGCGGCACGTTGCGCCGGGCCTGATTGCGCGTCTCCGCGTCGGCACCACCGGAAGCACGCAGCGGATTGATCACCGCCTTGACCCCCAACGGCTTGGTCGCCAGCAGGCTGATCTGCTGTGCATCCACGTTGCCCGGTGTGCCGATGCCGTTGCGATACGTCGCGACGATGTTTTCGACGCCGGTGGGCAGGCGCGCGCCATGGGTGCCGTCGCCGAACACCACGGAGGTCTTGCCGCTGCTGTCGGTGGCGGTGACGAAATTGCGGTCGGCCGCACCGACGAAGGCGAGATTGCGCGTCTCGTGCCACGTCATGTCGTTGACGCGCACGCCGAGCGTGCTCTGCACGCCATCGACGGTGGCGGCCGAGACATAGGTCAGCGGCGACTGCTTCAACGCGAATGCCTGCATCGACAGCGCACCGTTGCCGCTGCCGAGCACTTCGTTGCGGGTCTGGCCGTGGGTCGCCCGCACCACGTTGGCGCACACCGCGACGCTGTCGCGCCGATAGCTGTAGGCAAGGCCCTGGTTGGCGAACACCAGCGTGCTGTGCACGGTGTCGCCGGGCAGCGTGGCATCCAGGCCCTGCTCCACCGCGGCCAGCATCACCAGCTCGGCGGCGGTCACCGCATCGGCGCACGGCACGTCGCTGCGCCGGCCGGTGACGATCAGCCAGCGACCCGCCTTGAGGCCGTCGACCGCGCTGTCGAGGGTGAGGCGGGTGGCGCTGTCCGGGGTGGTCGGCGGCGTGCCTTCGGCCGTCGCGACATTGCCGACGGTGTCGGTGATCACCAGATCGGCCAGGGTCAGCGCTTCGCTTTGGGCGTGTACTTGGGTGCTGCGCAGCATGTCCATGCTCCGCACCTGCCACACGACCGATCCATCATCCGTCGCCGAGTCGTCCAGCGTGATGTCAGTGGTCTTGCCGCTGATGCCGTAGTCGCTGCGTGGATGGACCTGCACGCTTTTTGCCTTCACCACCACGGGCACGGCATCGTCCTTCGACTGGATCAGCAGGTAGCTGCCGGCGAGCACGCCGTCGTAGGCGTTGTCCAGTTGCACACGATATGGGTTGGCTTCGACCTTGGTCGTATCCCAGTCGCCGTCTGGCATGGATATGTAGGGTACGGTGGCCTTGGTGTCAGGGTCCTTGTTCAAGCCCAGGCCCATGATGCGCGGCGCGTTGTAGCCGAACAGCGGTGCGGCCACGCGCATGGCGTACACGCCGCTCAGTGCAGGCGAAGGCGTGCCTTGCGGCACGCTGGTCCAGGCACGATAGAACGTGTCGACCAGGCGCGACTCGAAATTCAGCAGCAGCTGCGGACGCGTGTCGCTGGCCTTGCCCAGGGCGGTGGCGACACCACGCTGCAGACGAAGGCTGTTGACCGGCTGCAGCGTCGGCCCGAGAGTGAGTGCGCCGAACAACGCAGCGAATCCGCCGGATGTCCTGCCTGGCGGATTGGTCACGCCAAACGCCATGTCCACCGCGTTCTTGAAATCATCGATGGCCGGTGGCCCGCTGGGAGGCTCGTCGTTGCCGAACGGCGCCTTCATGAGCTGGTCGTAGCTGCCACCGTTGTCACCGCCGAGCAACAACGTCATGCGTACCTGTTCGACCGCGCGCAGCCACTCGTCGTGATTCGGCCCGGTGCCCGACGCCTCCAACGCGGCGATCGCCGCATTCGCCGCTGCCACGATCTGCACCGTCGCCGCGTCCATCGATTGCAGCAACACCTTGCTGCGCTGATTCTTCTGCTGTACTTCGACCGATTGCACCAGCCGGATCGCCTGCACGCCGGTGGCAAGATCGCCGAACAGGAACAGCAGCCGATCGTTCGGCTTGAGATTGCTGGCGGTACTGACGATCCACAGCTCGCCGAGGCCGGCGATCGTGTCGAGCGAGATGTTCTGCGGCTGCGTCAGGCGTGGCTTGAGTGCGTTCCATTCGTCGCGCGCGTCCAGCGGCTCGGCGGTCTCGAAGGTCTGCATCTGCTCGCCGGGAGCGGGGATCGACTGCGCCTGCGCGCCGGCCGGAATCGTCACCGGCGGCGAGCCGTTTTCCACGGTGTAGGCGAGGTAGACGCTGGCGGCCACGCCCGGGCGCAGCCGGTAATCGACCAGCCGCGCCAGCTCCAGCACCGAGCGGCGCTCGGTGGCGGTGCGCAGATAGCCTTCATTGGCGATGCGCTCGGTGTAGAAGCTCAGCACGTCCGCGGTGATCGTCCAGGCGTCGAGCAAGGCCATCGACGGATCGTCGTTCTCACGCGTGCGCAGGCCGGCCAGCGCCGGCAGCGCGGCGTCGCTGAGGTCGTCTTGCATGCTGGCGCGGAAGTCCGCATAGGTGCCCACGCGATAATTCAGGCTGTCCAGCCCCGGCCGGTTGTACAGCGGCAGCGGCGTGGTGGCGACCGCTCCGCAACCGCAGGCACAGGCGTGTTTGCCACAGGCGCTACAGCAGCTCATCGGCCACCTCCCATATTGAAGCTGATGCTGCCGTGGTCGGGATGATCCGGATCGTTGTCGACCTGGGCGATCCCGCGCGGCCCGATGGGCAGCACACCGTCGTCCGGCACCTCGCCGACCTGGCCCCCGTCGGCGCGCGCCAGGGTGGTGACCTCGACATGCGCCACGCCGGTGATCGACTGTGCCTCGGCCAGCAGCGCGCTGGCGAATACCGGCGCACCCAGGCGCAGACGATCCGGATGGAAGAAGCCGGGCGTGCCGTCGCGGCGCAGTCCGGCGCTGAAGCGATCGAGCAACTCGGCCTCGACCTGGGCCTGCAGAAAATCCGGAAGCACGCAGACGAACAGCTTGATCAACAGGGGCACATAGCAGGCCGCACGCACCTCGACGTCATGCCCGATGCGGCGATAGCGTTCCAGCTGCGCCCGGATCTGCTGCGCCAGTCCCGCCGGCAGCGATTCGCGGCCCAACGGGTCGACCATCACGTCGGCCGCGTACCAGCTGCCGCTCCATTCGAGCGCGGCGGCGGCGCCCTGCAGCTGCGGCGACTGCGCGGCGAAGCTGGCGTAATCGGCGGCGATGATGGCGCGCAGCGGCGTCGCCCGGAACGCACCGGGCGCATACCGCTTCACTTCGGCCACGCTCTCGGGATCGGTACCGCCGCTGGCCGGCAGCGGATTGCGCGGTTTGAGGTCGGCCGAGAGTTCGCCGGACTTCAACGCCAGCCACACGATGCTGTCGCGACCCACATTGCCCGTGCTGCCGTTGCCGATGCGCGAGGCGGCCCGGAAGAAATCGCCGGCCTGCGGCTGCGCGCCCAGCACGCCGTCGCCGAAGCGCAGGTGCGCGGCGCCGTCGTCGTCGATCTCGACCACGACGTGGCGGTCGTCCGGGCCGCTCTCCAGCAGGTCGTACACGGGCTGCCACCGCCAGCGTGGATCCGGCACGCCGGCGACCAGCACCGCGTCGAGACGGCCACCGTAAACCGTGACTTGCGGCAAGGCCAGGCGCGGATCGCGGGCGAACAACCGGCACACCGGCGCCGCGGACGGCAACGGTTCGGCCCAGGTCAACGGTGCATCCGGGAGCACGTGACCGGTATCGGACGGAGGACAGCGCACGTCCTGCACGGCGCCTTCGCAATGGCAGCAGCCGTACTGCGCGCCGCCCGGCACCAGCCAGCAGTCCTCGGCCAGCGTGCCGCAGCGCGCGCACGCATCCGGCATCGCGGCGAGCGCGGCGGTGAGGCCGGGATAATCGCCGTCGGTGTCCTGCGGCGTGCAGATCGCGGCAGACGTGCATTGTCCGCGCACGTGTTCGCCGTGGTCGACCAGCAGCACGTTGCCGCGAACGAGGCTGACATCGTGCAGCCACGCACAGGCAGGCGCCGGCTGACGCACCGACAGGCACAGGTCGAACGGCAACGCGTCGCACGAGTCCCAGGCGATCTCCAGCAGCGGCGTGCCATCGAGCGGATCGACGGACGTCTGGACGTCCGTCAGCCGCACCGCATGCCGGTGCGCCGGATCGGCATCGGCGGGATTGCCGGTCTGCGGTCCCAGCACTTCCTCGAAGATCAGCAAGTCGCCGACCGCCAGCTTCAACGCACGTTGCACTGTCACGGCGGCGGCCACGGCGACCGGGGCGGGATCGTTCGCCGCCGTGGATATCGATGGAGGAGCCGCTGCAACCGACGGCGGGGCCGGTGCCGGTGGCGGCGCGTCGACCAGCGTCGCGCGCGTGCTGCCGCGCGGCAGGCAGCACATCTCGTCGCCCCAGGTGTACAGGCGGATCGCGCTGTGCGCGGCGACCACGGTGAACGTGGTCGCGCCATCGAGCGGCAGCGGCTCGAAGATCAGCGCACCTTGCGCCCGCGCCGCAGCGAGCGCCACCGCATCGATCACGCCCGGCTGCACGCTGCCCTGGCCGGCGGGCGGCACCAGCAGCAACAGGTTGTCCAGCGCCAGCGGCAGGTCGTCGTCGCCGGCGTAGGCCAGCGCGACGAGCGCGCGCGCGTTGCAGCCCTCGTGCATGCGGTAATCGACCAGCCGCGCATGCCGACGCACCGAGATGCGCCGGCGCGCGGTGCCGAGATAGGCCTCGGTGGCGACCGCGTCCTGGTAATAGCTGAGGTAGTCGGCGGTGTACGCCAGCATCTCGACCAGGGTGATGCCGAGATCCGCCGCGTGGCGCTCCTGCCATGCCGGCATGCCCAGCGCCATGCGATCCAGCATCAGCTGGCGGAAGCTCTCGTAATCCTTGGCCAGGTAATTGATTTCCGGCGGCGCGATGGCAGCCTGTACACAAGGTTGTTCCTGCGCGCAATCCAGCGCGTTCGCACAGTCCAGGCGAAAGCGCAGCGGGGCGCAGGCATAGCGCGGATCGAAGCCCGGATACGCCAGCCAACTCGCCGGCGCATTGCCGGAGGATGCATCGACCAGGCACAGGCAGTACGCGGTGTGGTCGCCTTCCCGATCCAGCACCACGCGCAGGCAGGCGTCATCATGCATGTCCGGTTCCAGCTCGGCGTCGACACTGAGCACGCGCAGGCCGGTGATGCGATCGCCGCCGCTCACCCGCACATTGGCCACGCCCAGCCCTTGCGGAATCGCGCCGAGCAGATGCACGCACAGGCTCACGCCATCGTCGCCCACCTCGACATAGTCGATGCCGTTGAGCGTGCCGGACCGGCGCAGCCGCTCGCGCCGCGCCGGCACGCTGCAGGCCGGCTGGGGTGCGCAGCCGATCGGGCCGAGGCTGACGGGGGCAGTCGCGGTGCTCATGACACGCTCCGCGCAAAGGTGTCGGTGCGGGCCTCGCCGGTCGCCAGCACGGTATAGCTGAGCGTGACCGTGAGCGTCGCGTCATTGCTGTCCACGTTCAACGCGCCCACGCCGATCACGTCGCCGAGCCAGCGCTGCAGCGCGGCCTGCACGGTGAACTGCAGCGCGGCAGCAAGCTCCGGGCTGTTCGGCGCGAATACCATCTGCAGCAGGCCGCTGCCGAAGTCCGGCCGGTTGACGCGCTCGCCGGGGCTGGTGAACAGCAATTGTTCGATCATGTCGCGCACGTGATCGTCATCGCCGGTCGCCGCGGTGCGACCGCGCGGGTCGAAGTGGAACGGGAAATCCATATTTTCTTTGGCGATGTTCAGCGTTGCGTTCATGACGTCCTCACATCGCGCTGGCGCGGGTCTGGCTGGCGACGATCAGCAGCGGCGTGCCGGTCGGCGCGCAGATCGCCTGGCTGTCGAACAGCAGTAGCGGCTGGCCATTCGAGGTCACCCGGGTGGCGGCGGTGACGAACTGCGCGGTGACGCATGGCCCGTTCGCCGCCGGTGGCGGCGGCAGCGTGCAGCCGGCGACCAGCCACGGCGCGGCCAGCGTCACCGTGGGCTGGCCACTGACCGTCACCCGCGGATTCGGTGCGCTGGCCTGCGCCTGCCCCGCGTGCGAACAGAGCACGCTGGCACCGACATGGATCATGAAACCCGGCATCATGCGTCTCCTAAGTCACCACCAGCGCACCGTTGTTGATCGTCACGGTCGGGCCCGCGAGCACAACGGTGGCGCCCTGTCCATTCGAGATCGTGATGCCGATCTCGTTGATCGCGATGAACGCACCGGTCAGGCTCTGCAGCAGGATCCCGCCGGTCGGCCCCGCCATGTCGCTGATCGAAATCGTGTTCTGCAGGCCCGACTGCAGCACGATGCTGGGACTGGCCGGGTTGCCCGCCAGCGCCAGCACGGGCAGTTCCGCCGCCGCACCCCAGTAGCCGCCGACCCAGATCGGATAGTCCGGATCGCCCTGCTCGAATTCGATCCACACGCCGGCGCCGATCTGCGGCACCACGTAGACGCCGCTCTGCTTGCCGGCGATCGGCACGCACGGCATCGCCCAGCTCGACGGCAGCAGGCCGGACACGTCCGGCACCAGCGCCTGGATGCGGCCGCGCTGTTCCGGGTCCACGTTCTGCACCACGGTGCCGCGGTATTTGCCATGGAACTTCTTCATGACGGCACCAGCGGCACGATGGAGAGCAGGCCCTTGCGCGACAGCTGGAAGCTCTGCTTGTACTGCCCGCGCTTGATCGTGTGGCGCACCTGGCTGACGTAGTGCAGGCCGTCGAACGCGGGGCCGACCCCGCGCACGCCGACCAGCTGGCGCGCCTTCAGCACGCGGCCGTAGCGGGTGACGTCGAGGCTGCCCTGGCCGGTCACGGTATCCGCCGATTTCGCCGCTTCGGCCATGCCCAGCAGCATCGCGCGCTGCGGCGAATACTTCGCCGTCTCCGGCAGCGGATGGAATTGCTGCGGCGGCGGGTCGAGCAGGCCCAGCGGCGGATTGAGCGGGCCGATGTCCGGGATCGGGATCGGCAGCGGCAGCTTGGTCTGCTCATTCTGGATGTAGACCACCGGCAATTGCCGCGCGTTGCCGTTGTAGCTGAAGCTGAGCTGCTCGACGTTGCTGGCCGCGTCCATGTCCGCGTTCAACGCCGGCTGCGGCACGCCGACCTTCACCTTGGGCCCCCAGTACGCGATGCTCATGCCGGGCGCCGGACCCGGATCGAGATAGAACACGTAGCCGACGCGCGCCGCCAGCAGCCGGATGTATTCCAGGTCGCTGCCCTGCTGGGTCGGGATGCGGTTGGTCGGGATCGGCACATCGATCGCGATGCTGGGAATCACCAGCGGCACGATGCCGAGGAAGGCGTATTTCGCCAACAGCAGGGCGACGATCGCCTCGGCCGGCATCGCCGGATACGGCAGACCCGGCAGTCCCGAAAACTCCAGCTTCTGCATCACCGCGGTGAGATCGTCGCCGGTCACCTGCAGCGTGGTGTGGCGCTGATCCGATCCCGGCAGCACTTCGGTCCGGGTCACCACGCCGTCGATCAGCACCTGCGGCGTGCCGTTGAGCGTGATCACCACGATGAGACGCAGCAGCGGCACCACGCCGCCGCCGCTGAGCAGGAACAGGGTATGCAGCGGCGAGCGCACGCTGAGCGTGAACTGCAGGGTGAACGCACCGGCGCCTTCGTCCGGCGTATTCACCTCCACCTGGGTCAGTGCATCGAGCACGAGCTGCGGCACCGGCACCGGCACCACCGGACCGACCAGCAACGTCAGGTGTATTCCCTCAAGCATGGGGCACCCCCGGGATGCCCTGCGGCAAGGTGATGCGCAGCGAGCGCCCGACGGTGTCGGTCAAGTCCTGCGGACGCAGCGCGCGATTCGCGTCGCACAGCTGCCAGAACAGCTCGGGATCGCCCACGAAATTCGCGGCGATCGTGTCCAGCCGCTCGCCCTGCAGCACCTGGTGCCACTGCAAGGCGGCGAAACATTCCGGCGGCGGCACGAAACGCCGGGTGAGGTACGTCACCGGCGTGCCGTCGGCACGCACGAAGGTCGCGGTCGGTATCAGCGCGTAGCGGCTGGTCGGCGGAAAGACGGGACTCATCATGGCACTCCGGTGATGCCCAGTGCGGAAAGCGGCTGGCTGGCGCTGCTGCCGGCCAACTGCTCCTTCTGCTGCAGGTAATTCATGAACAGGCCGGCCGCCTTGTGCCCGCTCGGCACGTCGTCCACCGACAGCACGCGCAGGCCCAGGCTGACCTTGGCGCGGATCGGGTTAAGCGCCGTGTCGAACGCCTCCTCGGTGATGCTGAATTCGGTGATCCGCACCGGCAGGATGCGCGACTTGCTCCACACGAACAGCGCCAGCGGCGTCTCCATCGGCACGATCTCCAGCGTGCCGATCTGCGCCAGCGCATCATTGGCGCGCAACTGCGCGCTGCTCGGGTAAAGCATCGTCTCCAGCGCGGCCAGCGAGGCGAAGATGCCGGACTGCGTGGTGACCTGGTTCTGCTCCGGAAACTCCAGCTGGTCGGTGGCGTCGATCTCGGCCTCCAGCTTCAGCGTCTCCACCGGCGGCCCCTTCAGGCGCAACACCTCCGAACGATCGCCGCCATCCGCGCTGACCGCCTGTACCTGCAGCGAGCGGGTCAGCGAATCGGGGTTGTACTGCAGCGCGATCACCCGCAGCACCGCCGAGGTGTCGGCATCGATCAGCACGATGCCGCCCTTGAGGATGCGCGGGGAACCGGGAAAGGCGCTGCTCATGGCAGGTGTCCGAAGCCGAGCAGCTTGTCCATCCGGCTCAGCACATAGGAGAAGCCCTGCACGCGCGGACTGCGATTGCCCTCGATCGTGTACAGCATGCCGTCCTGCACCGAATGCACCAGGCCGGTGTGGCCCAGCCAGCCGGCCAGGCTCACCCGCCACCACACCACCACGTCACCCGGCACCGGTACGTAACCACTGCCCGGCGCGCTGGACCAACCCTGCTGCCTGAACTCGGCCAGCAGGCTGCGCGCGCTGGCGATGTAGGGAAACGGCATCGCCGACTTGTCGCCACCCACCCCCTGAAGGAAACACCAGCTGACAAACGACGCACACCACGACTGACCTTCGTCGAGACCCGCCGGCGCCAGGTACTTGCGCACGAACGGACCGCAGTTGTCGCCGCCGATCTCGCGCGCATTCGCCTTCAGCTCGCCGATCGCCGCCGCGAGCGCGGCGCGGCCGCGCGTGCTGCCACCGCGAACCGGCAGCGTGGCGTAATCGACCGCGCTCGGTGTCCTGATGAACGGTTTCGGGTTCTGCAGGCTCCACCATGTCAGCGGCCCGGCCACACCGTCGACGACCAGCGGCTGACCATGCTGATCGAGATTCTGCGTCTGGAATGCGCGCAGCGCCTGCCAGGTCTTCGTGTCGAACGCGCCGTTGATGTCGGCCACATAGCCGCGCTGCGCCAGCAGCTGCTGCAACTGCCGCACCTGCGTGCCCTGATCGCCCTTGTGCAAGGTATCCATCGTCGTCGCTCCGTCGGTCATGGGTGGCTGCGCGTCCGGGCCGCGCGCAGCACGGCGGGATTGATCTTGATGACCGGGTTGACCAGCCCGAAGTCGCGCCGCCGCGCGATCATCACCATGATCGCGCGGCGGCGCGAACACGAACGGGATGAAGCCGCCGACCAGCATCGGTTTTTCGTAACCGTACAGGCCGTCGATGATGCTGTTGAAGATGCTCATGGCATCCACTCCGCGCTATGCGGGCACACCACCAGAAACTCGACTTTGAGCATCGGGTCGAACGGCCCGGCCGACTTCACCGGCCATCGCTCACCACAGACCGACATCGCATGCGTGGGTGCGCGCGGGGATCCCGGATGGTTACGCGGCATGCCCATCATCGTTTCCCGCACTCTTCCTGCGGCACGCGACGTTGTGGCGGCAAGGGCGACATGTTCGCCATGGCGTAACTGATGTCGGACTCATCGCAGCCCGCCTTGGAACTGGCTGCAACCGGCTCTTTGCCCATCACCTTGTCCTTGTGCAGTCCCACTTCGACTCTGCGCAGGAAGGGAAAAACCTTCTCCCATCGAGGCCGATTGGCCAGACCGAGACCTCGGGCATCGCGGCCATCGACAAAAGCCTGAATATCGGCCAATGCCTTTCGCCGGCGCTCGGGATCGCCGCGTACCGCATCGTCCACACCCAGGGTATCGAGCCGTTGTTCATCGCTCAGCGGCGCCAGCAAGCCCACCAACTGGGGCGTGAGATCCTTGTCGGCGGTTTCGCCGGAACCACCGATATCGCCGAGCTGCTCGCCCTTGCCCACGGCTTCGGGCAACACCGCATCGGGTGTCTTCTTCGCAGCCAGCGCAGCGATCTGCGTGCGCGCGTAGTCGGCGCGCCGCCAGCTCAGTTCGATATTGCCCTTGAAGCCAGGCACCGGCGGATTCGGCGCATCCAGCGAGCCTTCGGGCGAGGCATAGCCCCAGATGTGCTCGACACTGAAGCCTTCGCCGAGCATGCCTGCGATCGACGCCACGCTGCCGCTGAATGCGTCCTTGTTCGCCGGCGCGGTGCTGTTGTAGTTGTACAACAGCTTCGTGGTCAGATTCTTCGCCGGCTCCTTCTCGATCGGCCGATCGTGCGCTTTGACATTCCTGGTGCAGCTGTATTTCGGTAGCGGCGGCGGGCAGTCGCACTGAAAGCAACGCACGGCGGGCGTCTTGTCCGGACCGCCGAAAGTGCCTTTGAAACCGCCGCCGAACACGGGCGGGCCGCCATCCGTCGGCACCGTCACCGTGGGACCGAACGTGGTGTTCTTGAGAGGGCCGATATCCGGTAGCGGTATGTCGAGGCCACCGACCACCTGTCCCTTGCTGCTGGACGGTCCGTTCACCTTTGATGTGTCGATCTGTTCGTAGCGCAGGCTGACCGCAAAATGCTCGGTCGCAACCTTGCCTTCCAGGGTGTAGGTCGTGGTCGATTGCAGTGGCGTCTTGCTGAAATCGGCGCCTCCCGTCACGGTAAAGCTCATCCCCTGCGGCGTGATTTTCAGCACGCCGCGTACATTCAATTTCTGGCCGCCCGTGCCGACAGTGGAATTGCCCTGGATGGACGCCTGCAAAATGCCGTCCACGGTCAAGGTGATGTCGCCGGACCCGCTGACCGTTGCCTGGTCGAGCCGGTTGTCGAGCAACGCCCCCGGGTTGCTTCCGAGTGCCGGGTTGTTCTGCAGTGTGGTGAGCAATCCCTTGGCCGACTCGATCACCTTGTCGTAGCTGATCTCGCCTTTGCTGCTGAGCTGCACGCGACCGTTGCAGATGCTGTAGTGCAGGCCGACGGCGTTGGCGTCCTTGTCCCAATAGAAAATCTTGTCACTCGGTGTTTTCTGGGTCGACGCCTCGGAGGTGCATGGCCGTTCGGTCACGGTGCGCTCGATGTGCACGGTCGTGTTCTCATCGATGTCACGCTCCTTGCTCTCCGATTCGCTGCCTCCGGCAGCGCTGCCGATACCCGTGGTGCCCTTTACCGCATCGCGCTGCAGCAGCTTGGCCTGTGTGCCGGCAGCAGATCCGTGGCGCACGCTCGCTGCGCGTCCGGCGAGCGCAGCGTCGGCTGCCACGTCGGCCTCGCGTTCCAGTGGCGAATCGGCGGGGCCGATATCGACCGGTCCCGCACCGGTGTCGTGGGCACCGCGCTGCTGCAGGGTGTGGCCGAGTTCGTGCGCGATCAGGCGCACGCCTTCGCGTTCCTGTGGTCGCCATTGCCCCGCAGCGAAATGGATGTGCTGGCCCAGGGTGAACGCGCGGGCGTTGACTTCGCGTGCCGCGACATCGCTCGCCGCATCGTGATGAACACGCACGCCGGCGAATTCATCGCCATACAACGGCGCCAGCGAGGTGCGCACATCGGTTGGCAAACGCATGCCGTCCTGAGTGAGCTGCGACGAGGCCGGGTACGACGGCGGGACCTCGATGCGGCCACCCTGGTTCACCTCACGCTGCAGGTTGAGCCGTTTCCTCTTGCTGCATTCGGAGCACTCACCACCACCCCGCGTGTGCGTGCCGCACGCGCACTTGCGCTGCAGCAGGCCGCCACGCGATGGCGCTGGCGACGGTCGCGCCATCGCGTTCGCCGTTCGCCGGGTTGCTGTCGCGTTCGCTGTTTGCATGGTCATGATCTCGGCGGCTCTGCCACAGCCGTGCGGCTCACCCGTTCTGGAATGCGCGGAGAGTCCAGAAGTCGTCCGCGAGGTTGCCGTTGGACGCGTAGTCGTAGGGCATCGTGAAGTAGCCCTTGATGCCCCAGCCCGTGCCCCAGGAGTTGCGGATCAGCAATCGCTTCGTCGCATCGTCGTAGCCGACGGCGCAAATCGCATGGCCGCCCACCTGCCTTTCGCCCGGCTTGGGCAGATTCATGGCGCCGGTGCTGGCGACGGCGTCGGATTCGAAGGACTCATAGACCGAAAAGCCGAAGACGAACGGATAACCCTCCGCCAGGCATTGCCGCATCTGCTGCAATCCGATCACGCGGTGATATGACGTGACCTCGCGGCCGGTGGCCTGCCTGTAGCAAGCCGGGGGCGGCTTGTCGGCGAACTTCGCGATCTTGTAGGGCCAATCCTTCTCGGCGCACACACCCTGCTTTACCAGCGATTTGACGCCATCGCGAATCGCCGCGCCGGCATCCTCGCTGATCGTTCCCTCCATCGCGCGTTCGTTGTAGTAGATGAACAAGCGACTCAGGTTGGTGGCTCGCCGGCCGACCTTCTTCTCAAGGAATTCCAGGTTGCCCGCGAGCGCGTTCGCGGTACAACTGCCGAGGTTCCCCTGGTTTTCCACGGGCGAACAGCCTGCCCTCAGATCCACTTTCGGGGGCAACTTCTTCGGCGGCGCGGCAATCGCGGCATAGAGCTTGTCGCGAAAGTCAGGTCGGTCGGGCACCCACCCGTACCACGCATTTACTTTTGACTTTGCCATGACTGTCTCCTCTGGAGATGTGACTGACCTGAAGGGGTTCCGCCGACACCGAGGGCCTGATTTACGGCGGTGGCGATACGCGTACCGAGTTGATCCTTCGGATGGCGGCACAGCGGCAGCGACGCGGGCGGCAGGCTGGCGATGCTGCCGATGCCACGCAGCGCGACGGCCGCGCCCGGGGCAACCAGCAGGCGCCCGAGCTCACGCTCGATCGCTGCAGGTACCGCCGCCGCGCGCTCGCCGCCAAGAAGAGCCTCGTCGATCACCAGTCGCTCGATGTGCAGCACGATGCTCACGGCTTGGCACCCGCGCTTTCGAGCCAGCGGAAGTCCGCTTCGTTGACCGGCTTGTCGAGCTTGCGGTATTCGGCGCGGGCGGCCTCGAGAACCAGTGGCATGCCGATCTGCACGCCGGCTTTCGCGGCCATGAACGCGGCGTTGAGCGCGATGCCCTGGATGCTGCCGCCGGTGAGCGCAAGCCGCGCCAGCCGATCGAAATCCAGCGTCGTGGTCGCCGCCTGCGCGGGGAACACCGAGGCCCAGATCGCCCTGCGTTCGAGCACGCCGGGGAACGGGAAGTTGATGACGAAGCGCAGCCGGCGCAGGAACGCGCTGTCGAGCGCGCCCTTCATGTTGGTCGCCAGGATCGCCAGGCCCTGGAACGACTCCAGCCGCTGCAGCAGGTAGTTCACCTCGATGTTGGCGTAGCGGTCGTGGCTGTCCTTGACTTCGCTGCGCTTGCCGAACAGCGCGTCGGCCTCGTCGAAGAACAGGATCGCGCCGCCGCCCTCCGCGGCGTCGAACAGCTTGCGCAGGTTCTTCTCGGTCTCGCCGATGTACTTGCTGACCACCGCCGACAGGTCGATGCGGTACAGCGACAGGCCGAGTTGCTGCGCCAGCACTTCCGCCGCCATCGTCTTGCCGGTGCCGCTCTCGCCGGTGAACAGCGCGCTGATCGACAGGCCCCGGTTCATCCTCTGGCGGAAGCCCCAGTCGTCGTAGACCGTGCTGCGCTGGCCGACCTGGTCGGCGATCTGGCGCAGCAGGCTCATCTCGCTGCCCGGGAGCTTGAGGTCGTTCCACGCAGCCTTTGGCTCGATCCGCTGGGCGAGCTGATCCAGCGCCGGCCGCGTATGCGCCAGCGCGCCCCGCCACAGTGTTTGCGCAAGCGCTTCGGGCTTCTGCTCGACCGCTGCCAGCGCGACGTGCGCGATCTGCTCGATCCGGCCGAGGTTGAAATCGAAATGGCCGGCCAATTGTTGCGGCTGCGTACCGGCGGCGTCACCGAGCAGCCGCTGCCACAGAGTGCGCTGCTCGACTGCGGTGGGTTTGGCGACGTCGACGCTGAGCGCATGCGTCGCCGCACTCGCCCACGGTTCGCGCGCATCGATGAAGCTGAGCCCGCCGGCACGGGCGAGGAAGCGCTTGACCAGGATCGCGGTGGCGTCGCCGCGCTCGACCTCGGATGCGTCCAGGTACAGCGCCAGCGGCAGCAGCTGGCTTTCGCGCTGCCACAGCCGCAGCAGGGTTTCCTGTTCGGCGATCGCGCCGGGCAACAATTCGGCCGAGAGCCGATACGCCTGCGCGCCGAACGCAGCGGCAATCGTCTGCGCGATCGCCTGTTTGCTGGTGCTGTCGCTGCCGAGCAGTTGCACCACCGGCAGCGTGTCGCCCGGCGGCACATGGTGCAGGCCTTCGAGCAGCCGATCGGCGATCGCGCGTTGCGACGGCGGCAGCGTGGCCGGCGGCAGCGCGGTGAGCAGCGGGCTCAGCCGGTCGTCGAGATAATTCATGCCCTTGACGAAGTTGACCACCCGCTCGTCGGCACTGAGCGCCGCGCCAATCAGCGGTTGCGCGCCGGGCTGATGGATGTCGAGCAGGCGCCAGTAGCGCAGCGGACGCTCCGGCGACAACGCATCCCAGCTTGGCTCGTCCAGCACGGCGAAGGCCAGCGCGAAGGTCGGATACGGCCTGGCCGGATCGTGCTGGGCCTGCGCGCACAGCGCCGGAAAGCGCGTGTCCAGCTCCATGCCGATGCACAACAGCAGCAGGTCGCGCTCGAACGCGGACAGGCCGAGCCGGTTCGCGAGCACGTTCAACGCCGGTGTGTGACCGTTGTCGTCGGTGACGGTGCTGGCTGATGGCGCGGCGGCATCGGTCGCGCCGGCATCCGGCACCGCGACGATGAGCGGTCGTGCGGCCGGCGGCGTGTCGATGACCTTCGCTGCCGCGCTCGACGGCGGCGTGCGCGCCGGGTGGCCGTGAAACATCCGCGCGAACCACGAATGTTTCTGTCCGTCCGGCGTGCTTACCGCCGGTGCGGATTCCATCAGCGCGGTGGCCGCCGCGGCCGGCGCCGGTGGCGTGGCAGGTGCGTCATGCGACTGTGCGGCGCGCTGCAACCGCGCGCGCAGCTCCGCCAGCGCGTCGGCGAGGTACTGGTCGTTCGCTGCCAGCCAGGGTGCGTAATCGCTCATGTCACGACCACCTGCTGGTTGCTGGCGAACGCCGGCACGCTGCCGTTGAAATCGACCGGAATGCTGTCGGCACCATCGACGCGCAGGCGCACGGTGTAGGTCCCGGCGGCCACCCCGGGCACCTGGAACACCAGCGCGGTAGGCTGCTGCAAATCCGCCGGATTGTTCATGCTCGTCGGCGCCAGCAGGCGATCGCCGAACAGCAGGAACACCCGCTGGCCGTCGCGGATGCGCGGCAGGCAGGTCAGGCTCAGCGTGATGTCGCCAGCTGCCGCCGTCAGCGCGCCCAGGGTGATGCGCGGCGCCAGCACCAGCGGAAGCTCGTTGCTCAATAGTGGTGGCAGGTCCGGCGGCTGAAGGAGCAGCGCCACCGTATAAATACCCGGTGCCCAGCGCGAGGCGGCGGCGGCATCTTCGGTGGTATCGGCCAGATGCGCACCCAGCGTGCCGGCCGTGGTACCGGCCAGGGGAACCAGGTCGACCGGCGCGTCCAGCCGCAGGCTGCTGAAGCGGAGCAGTGCGTTGGTGATGGCCAGCTGGCGGCCGCTGAGCAGCAGATCCTCGCCCAGTTGCAGCGCGGTCTGCGCACGCGGATAGCTCAGGCTGTCGAGTACCGGTGCCGCGCCGGTGGTGGCGATCACCCCGCGATCCTGCGCCCCTCGCCGCAGCACCGGCAGCGATGCCCGCGTCACCGCCTGGCTGTCGATCAGCACCACCGCCGCCTCGTAGGCGGCCGATACCCGGTAGTTGGTCTGGAACGCGGTCCACAGCTTGGACAGCTCCTCCACACTCTGCGGCAACGGGGTGATCCGCACGTGTTCGAACTGGCTGGCGAGATCGTTGTCCGGCAGCGCGTTGTGGATGTCGTTGCCGTCGAGCACGCCGCGATCGTGCAAGGTGCTCATTGCGGCAGCGAGCACGCGATGGCTGAGCGCGTCGCTGTCGCTGTCGCCGCGGCCCCAGGCCGTGATCAGGTAGTGCAGGTTCAGCGCCAGGGCGGGCGGCGCCGTCTCGCCGGGGCGCACCCGGCCGGGCATGTCGAGGTTGCTCCAGGCGGCATTGGTGACCACCTGGAACAGGAACAGGTTGAGCTGCGACTTGCTGATGCCCTTGCGTGCGATATCCGGCGGCTGCAGGGTCACCTCCAGATCGCTCAACTCCGCGTCCAGCGCGGGGATCCGTGCCAGCAGCAGGTTGCGCAGCGTGCGTGTGGTTGCCGCGATCGCCAGCACATTGCTCATGGCGACGCCTTGTCGCCGCGCTGGCGCAGGTAGTCGTCGAGGCTCGCCGGCTGCGGGCCGGAGCGACGGCGCAATGGCGCCGCCGCAGAAGGTGCCGCGCGTACTTCGAGCCGCCCGATGCTGACGTGCACCACCGGCTCGGCGGCTGTCTCGCTGCTGCTGCCCACCTTCGCGGCGCGCAACGGCGAAGCGGTCGCGCGGCCGGAGCGCGCGGGTTCCGACGATGCATCCGGCCTGGAGAACACCGGCTCCGGTGCCGGCCACAAGCTGCCGGCAACTGGTGCCGGCTTCGCTTCAGGCTGAGCCGCTTCGATGCGCGTCCGCCGTGGCTGCACCGTCGATGATGTCCGTGCTTTCGACAAATCCTCCGATCGCACCGGCTCGGCAGAGCGTTCGACCATGGACCCGCGCAATACGGCACTCGCGACCGGCGCGGGTGGACCTGCAACATCCCGCGCGATCGCCGCTGCCGACGCCGGCTCTGACGGCGCGGTGCGATCCGGCGACATGGCGGGCGGGGCGCTTCGCCGAATCGGCTCGACGGCATGGGCCGACGGTGGCCGTACCGCGGCTGGTGTGGCGACGGTCTCCGGGGTCCTGTCGGCATCCCGCGCGCGCGCATCGCGCGTCTCGGCCAACGGCATGATGGGCGTCGACTGCAGCGGCTCGAACAGCGACGGCAACCGCGGCGCCAGCATGGCCTCACTGCCCATCGCACGTGCTGCCAGCCGGTCGAGGAAATCGCTCATGGCGCGCACAGCTCAAGATAGGCCTGGCGGCGGCGCGGGCTCAGCGCCAGGATGTCGCCCTCGGCCCAGTGATAGGACTGCGCCAGCGTGTCCACCTCGCGCAGGATGTGCAGCGCCCAGGCATGCAGTTCCTGCCACAGGAAACGGGCGATATCGAACATCGGCTGCCATGCGTGGCCGCAATCGGGGCAGCGGAACGCCAGTTGCAGGTCGGCCTGCGGATCGGCCCGGGCCATCGTCTGCGCCAACTCCGCCTGCAACTCCTCCGACAGTACGTGCACGTCCGCCGCCCCCCCGGGGCGCTGCACCGCAAGCACACAACGTTCGAGCAGCAGCCGGCGCGCCGCTACCGCATCGCTGCAGTTTTCCAGAGCCAGAAGATCGCTGCTGTCGGGCAGGCGAAACTGCACGCGGATGTCGTGCGCGACATGTTCCAGGGTGGGCGCGCTGACGTCCTCGTCCGGCGCGGCCAGCAACAGGTCGTCGCAACCGAACGTCGCTTCGACGGTGGCCGCGCAATGCGGGCAATGCGCCACGGCGTCGATCGCGCTGCCGAACAGACGCGCGCGCAACTGCAGCAGCAGCGCGTCGCGTCGCCCCAGTGGCAAGGCCGCCAGCGTCTCGATCGACAAATCGTCGCAACTGCCGCCAAGCAGCAACAGGCCGCGCGTCGCGGCGGATGGATCAACCCCGCGTTCCCAGACCTGCAGCAGCTGTGCGGGCGTGGGCGTGCGCATGACGATCAGCCGGCTGGCACGGTAAAGCTCGGCTCGGACGGCTCGGGCACGCTGACGTCGCGCTCCCAGCCTTCGTTCTCGAGCTTCAGGTGCTGGATCGCCACGGCATTCGCGTTCGCGTCCAGGTCGGGCATCGCCTGGTATTCCGACACCCAGCAGCGATACAGCTTGTAGGCGAGGGCGAGCTGGCCCGCCTCGTTGTAGACCTCCAGGATGAGGTCCTTGCGGAAATCCTTCAGTGAGACCTCTGCGCCGAGCCCGGCGCCGAAGTTCCACACCTTGTTCGCCCACTGTTCGAAGGCGAGGTCGTGGGTCACGCCGCGTTCGATGGTGATCGCCTCGTACTCGGTGCGCCCGGGCGACTTGCGCGTGCTGCTGGGGTCGCCGCCCTCGCGATGCTTGACCACCTCGGTGGTGCGCTTCAGGCCGGACACCTTGCTGACGCCGGCCACGTAGCGGCCGTCCCACTTCACCCGGAACTTGAAGTTCTTGTAGGGATCGAAGCGCTGCGCATTGACGCTGAATTGAGCCATGACGTAAGTCCTCAGGTCTGGATCTGGCCGGCCATCTGCTGTAGCTGGATGACCACGAACTCGGCGGGCTTGAGCGGCGCGAAGC
>Ga0157370_10002745_pt1 | contig 21039 bp, 17 predicted proteins | sample C35metaG_FD_113463 | JGI IMG/M metagenome (GOLD analysis project Ga0157370, IMG submission 113463) | Corn rhizosphere microbial communities from Kellogg Biological Station, Michigan, USA - C3-5 metaG | ecosystem: Host-associated > Plants > Roots > Rhizosphere > Soil | place: USA: Michigan...
GCCATTTAAACTGAAATCTGATAAAGGAAAGCCTGATCCATTTAAACTGGGTATTGCCGGTTATAGCTTTATTAATTTCAATCTGGATGAATCACTTAAAATGATGAAAAAGGTTGATGTGCACTACTTGTGTATTAAAGACTTTCATCTGCCTTATAAAAGTACTGCAGAAGAAATTGCTGCATTTCACAGCAAGCTTAAAGAGAATGGCGTAACAGGCTATGCAGTAGGGCCTATATACACTAAAACGAAGCAGGAGATTGACGATGCATTTGATTACGCCAAAAGAGTTGGTGTTGATTTGGTTATAGGTATTCCCTTGCACGCGGACCTGGAATATGTTGCCCAAAAAACAAAAGAATACAACATTCGTTACGCCATCCATAACCATGGCCCCGAAGATAAATTATACCCAAGTGCTGAAAGTATTTACAACCTCATTAAAAACCTTGATGAGCGCGTAGGGATATGCTTTGATATGGGTCACAACAAAAGAGATGGGCGCGATTCGGTAGCTGATTTCCAAAAGTTTTCTAAACGCATTTTTGATATGCACTTAAAGAATGTAACTGCAGCTACAAAAGATGGCAGCACATGTGAGCTTGGTCGTGGTGTAATTGACATTCCTGCATATGTGAAAATGCTGAGAAAGATAAACTACACTGGTTCTTGCAGTTTAGAGTACGAAAAAGACATGAAAGATCCATTAGCAGGAATAGCGGAATCAGTTGGGTATTTCAGGGGTGTCTGTGATGGCACTCGCTAATATTACTTTTTAGGTAAAGCGTGGTTATCAATAGCCCATTTATGCCATCTTTCACTTAAATCCTTTACTTTTTCGGGGAACTTAGCGGCAAGATCGTTTAGCTCTGTTTCATCACCCTGTATTTTATAAAGGTGCCATGTAGAATCATTAGATAAGGAAACCAGTTTCCATTCCTTTGAGCGTGCGTATCGTGCTTTAAAATGCTCATTGAATAGAAATTCATGTCCACCGTTTTCTTGGCCTTTAAATGAAGAAGTTAAGCTTAAACCCTGAATTGGTTTAATTGGATTCCCTTTATATACAGACGGATATTTTGCCTGGGCAATATCGATGAAGGTTGCCATAAAATCCATTACATGTCCTACATGGTTACTCATAGTACCTTTCTTTGCGGTAATTCCTTTGGGCCAAAAAGCAATCATTGGGGTGCGGACTCCACCTTCATATGATTGTTCTTTGGCATATTGATAAGGTGTATTGGCTACATTGGCCCATCGCTGCCCTATTGAAGCAAAAGTAGTTTGTGGCCCAGGCAGGACTTTTTTATTTACAGGATAAATGATCTCCTTTCCCCCTCTTGTTTGACCCGGTCTATCAAATCCTTTACCGTATTTTGAGCAATCTTCAGGACTAGCCCCATTATCACTTAAAAAGATAATAAGGGTGTTATCCAATTCTCCTGATCTTTTTAACGCATCTATTATTCTTCCGATGCCCTGGTCCATCTCGTCGACCATTGCGGCATGCACTGCCATTGCTCTTGCTTCCCACTCTTTATCTGGATTATTTTTCCATTTAAGTTCATTGTTGATACGCGGAGACAGCTTTGTTGTTTTTGGGTCGATAATCCCCATTTTAATCATCCTACTATACCTGTCTTCTCTTATTGCATCCCATCCACCTTTATAAGTGTCTTTATATTTTTCAATATCCTCAGGCTTTGCCTGTAAAGGCCAGTGAGGTGCGTTTTGTGCTACATATAGGAAAAATGGCTGATCTCCTTTACTGAAATTTTTAATATAGTTAGCAGCGCTATCATTAATAGCATCAGTATGATAATAGTTTTTAGGTACATTTTTAATTGGTGTTGTTCCGCTAACCAAACTGAAGGGATCAAAATAATCTACCACACCCCAAAGTGTACCGAAATACTTTTCGAATCCCCTGTTTGTAGGGTACTGTTCAAGAGGTGAAAATAGCGGATGTTCAGTTTTATGATTAAGCCAGTCGAGCTGTGCTTCGGGTGTGGCTTGCTCAATGGTATTGGATATATGCCATTTTCCAGACATTGCAGTTCTGTAACCCGCGTCTTTTAATACTTCGGCAAGAGTAACTACATCGTTACCTAGTGCACCGCGATAGCCATCTACATGCCTATCTGTAGTCATTTCGCCTATGCCTGCATTATGATTATATAGTCCAGTAAGTAATGCGGCTCTTGAAGGGCAGCAGCGGGATGTGTTATAGAATCGCTTATATCTGATTCCCTTGGACGCCAGATAATCAAGATTTGGGGTTTTTATTTCGCCTCCATATGAGCCTATATCCGAATAACCAAGGTCATCGGCCATGATCAATACGATGTTTGGTCTGCCATCTTTTTTAGATTTAACACCTGTTTTTTTAATAGTCGAGTAGGTAAATGCCGTTATGACTACCGAGGTTAAAAGGCCAAAAATGACGAATAATTTCTTTAAAAACATGGTTGATAAATTAGGTCGGTTACAGCGCTAATATATCAATGAATAAGTAAAATCTCACGTCTTTTATTTAAACCATGTAAAGAATCTGATAGACAAAGTGTTAAACATGGGTCGCTTTTTATATTATAATTTTATTTATATAAAACTTATAAAGTTATTGATTTACAAATATTTATTATTAAAACAAAAAGCTAAACTTTAGCTCTGTTTATTTGACCAAATATAATTTTGACAGAGGTTTATAAACACAAATAAAAATACTAATAATAGTAGTAAAAAAATCATAGGTATTAATTGATTATCTTCGTCGTATAAAATCGTAGAATAGCCTAATCTGAAAAAAACCAACGACGACTACTTAGTTCCGAGTGGTGTTTGTAAAAATGAACAAAGTTAATTTTAAAAAAGTATTCCCTTTATTTACCCCTACTTATGGCGGCAAAGGAACCCTCCTAATATTGCCACTCATTATTGGACTTTCCTGCAGTCAGGCAAAAAAATCTGAAAATGTTAAGACCGCTGATGAATCTTGTTCAGACAATTTACCTAGCAGGTATGGAGTAGCGGTACAAGGCAAACAAGACTCATTGTTATCATCAAATTCAAACGGATCAGTTAAGGGCATGAAGTGGATTCCCGGGGGTACATTTTTTATGGGTGCTACCGACAGAGAGGGGCGTGCCGATGAATACCCTTCACACCAGGTTAAATTAGATGGCTACTGGATGGACGAAAGAGAAGTTACCAACGTCCAGTTTGCTGCTTTTGTTAAAGCAACTGGTTATAAAACCGTTGCTGAGCGAAAGCCAGATTGGGAAGAAATCAAAAAGCAATTACCTGAAGGTACTCCAAAACCATCAGACGATTTATTAGTAGCTGCCTCTCTTACGTTTAATCCGCCCTCCAACCCCGTTCCTTTACACGATGCATCACAATGGTGGGCATGGACACCCGGAGCCAATTGGAGGCACCCTGAGGGGCCTAAAAGTAATTTAAAAGGAAAAGACAATTATCCGGTTACCCAGGTTTGCTGGGAAGACGCAAATGCTTATGCTAAATGGGCTGGTAAGCGATTACCGACTGAGGCTGAGTGGGAATATGCCGCCCGAGGTGGACAAAAGAATACAGTATATCCTTGGGGAAATGAACAAATTGAGAGTGGAAAACCAAAAGCGAATACCTGGTAAGGGAGCTTTCCGGACAAAAATACGGATTGGGATGGCTTTCATGGTTTAGCCCCTACCGGATCATTCCCTGCTAATGCATACGGCTTATTCGATATGGCCGGCAATGTTTGGGAATGGGTGTCGGACTGGTATACCAATGATTATTATGACACTCAGAAAGGTAAAACTGTTACCAATCCTAAAGGTCCGGATAAAAGTTTTGATCCGGATGAGCCTACTGTTCCTAAAAAAGTAACTCGCGGAGGCTCATTTATGTGTAACAGTTCTTATTGTAAGGGATATAGAGTAGCAGCCAGAATGAAATCATCGCCTGATACAGGCTTGCAAAATACTGGTTTTAGATGTGTAAGGTCTGAACCTGCTTCCAAAAAATACAAGATCAGCGGAGCTCAAAGATAACTCTGCTGATCTTGTAACGTACTATCTCTTATACGCTCCATCTAAAGGCGTCCTTTGAACATAAAATAATCCGGTTACATAGTTAACTGTACCCATGTCAAAAGATGCATTATGCGGATAACCATGAGTTTTATCCATATGCCAGACTGTTGAGGTCTTCCCGTCTAATGCATTTTGTGGCGTACGTCCGGATGGGATATCATAATCTTCGGTTCCATTAATCCAGGTACTTCTGTTGTACTCTACCGGAGGACCGGTTGCTTTTACAGTTTTAGTAACTGTATAAAATGTATCAATTGATAGAGGTTAATTCTTAGGCTCAAGAATAATATTTTGCGTTAAGATAAAATATAGCGATAGAAAAGAATAATAAATTGTATTCATTTCCTAAACTGGAGAATTTACTAAAAAACATCATCAGCATTCATTAAAATACTGATATCCATAGATTTGCTTTCATTAAATACGAAAATGAGAGCAATTAAAATTGAGCGGTTACTAACAAATCGCGACGACATTACCCGACGTTATTTTAACGAGTTAGAAAAAATACCTTTGGCTAAAATCGAGGAAGAGGTTGAATTAGCAATAAAGATTAAAGCCGGTGATAAAGCATCACTTGACAAGCTGGTTCGTCTTAATCTTCGTTTTGTTGTTTCAGTTGCTAAAAAGTACCTTGGAAATGGCATTTGCTTAAATGACCTTATAAATGAAGGCAACATCGGCTTAATCAACGCAGCTTCCCGTTTTGATGAAACAAAAGGATTTAAGTTTATCACCTATGCGGTGTGGTGGATAAGGCAGGCAATCTTAATGGTTACTTCTAATTGTGATCGAATGATTAGGTTGCCGCAAAACCAAATTATAAACATCACAGCTATCAACAAATCAAAATTCAGTCTGCAAAAGGAATTGGAGCGCGATCCAACTTTAGAGGAATTAGCTGAAGATACCGGATTTAGTGTAAAAATGATACTTGAACTTACAAACTTCTCCAAAGGCTGTTCGTCACTAGATGCGGTAATCAATGAGGAAAGCGGCACAACACTTCTTGACCTTGTGCCAGACAATGATCCGGCCTTGAGCCCTGATCAGATGGAAAGATCATCTTTATTGATTGAACTCAGACGAATTATGAAGGCAAAGCTTACAAAAAGAGAAAGATACATACTTGAAAGTTTTTACGGTTTAGCAACCGGAATTCCATTAGACATGGACGAAATTGCTGAAAGACTGGGAATTTCCAAGGAGCGGGTTAGGCAGCTTAAATACCAGGCTTTAAGCAAATTAAAGTTAGTACCTCAAACAAAGAAACTTTTACAATACCTACTATAAAATGCTTAACTGAAAAGTGATATACATCATAAATACTCAAGATTAACATCACTTTTGTGTCTTACATAAATACGGAACTTTGAAGCATACTTTTAATATAGATGCTAAAAGAAAACGTAATTTCATCAGAGAAGCATTGTTTTCATTGCGGAAACGACATTATAGCGCAAGAATACATCCAGAATAACAAGTGGTTTTGTTGTTCTGGATGTAAAACCATCTATGAGATCTTAACAGCGCATAACCTGTCAAACTACTATGTTTACAATAAAATTCCAGGAAAAACTCAAAGTAAGATTACCTCAAATTTTGACTATCTGGAAATTCCACAAGTTGTTAGTAAACTGGTTGATTTTGAAGATGAAATTAGAACAATTGTAACACTATATATACCTGCCATCCATTGCAGTTCGTGTATTTGGTTATTAGAACACCTTCATCTTTTGCAATCAGGAATATTGCAGTCAAGAATCGATTTCCTTAAAAAACAGATTTCTATAACATTTAAAAATGATGAAACTAATTTAAAACAGCTGGTACAATTGCTTTCTTCAATTGGTTATGAGCCTTTAATAAGCTTACAGGATATTGTAAAAAAAGGGAGATCGAGTAAAACAGAAAGCAGTCTTATCACCAAAATTGCTGTGGCAGGATTCTGTTTTGGTAATGTGATGCTTTTAAGTTTTCCTGATTATTTTGGTCTTGGCGATTTTGAACGCGAATTTAAGAATTTCTTTGGATGGCTTAATCTTGCATTTTCTTTACCTGTTGTTTTGTACAGTGGAAGGGACTATTTTATTTCTGCGTGGACAAATTTAAAGGCAAAGAGACTCAACCTTGATTTTCCATTAGCACTTGGTATTCTGGTTATGTTTCTGCGCTCAGCTTACGAGATCATCTCACAAAGCGGAGCTGGGTTTGTAGATACACTTTGCGGATTGGTTTTCTTTCTCTTAATAGGAAAATGGATGCAGGAAAGAACCTTTCATCATATCTCATTTGAGAGAGATTATCGGTCTTACTTTCCTGTTGCAGTAACCACAATAAGCGACGGAGTTGAAAGGCCAATACAGCTCAGTGATTTAAAAACGGGAGACAGAATTCTGATCAGAAGTCATGAAATTTTACCAGCAGACGCTATTCTACTCAAAGGTGAGGCTGAAATAGACTTTAGTTTTGTAACAGGGGAATCCATTCCAGTAAAAAAAACACTGGGAGAAATCATTTATGCGGGTGGCCGACAACTATTAGGTTCAATTGAAATGGAAGTATTAAAGCCTGTGTCGCAAAGTTATCTTACGCAACTCTGGAATAATAATGCTTTCATTGACTCTAACAAGCGTATAAAAACATTTAGTGATACTGCTAGCAGGTATTTTAGTATAATACTATTAATTATTGCATTAGGTGCCGGCATTTTCTGGATTTCCACAGATCCCTCCAAAGCATTGGCATCCTTCACTGCAGTTTTAATTATTGCTTGTCCTTGTGCTCTGGCCTTAAGTTCGCCGTTTACTTTGGCAGCTGTATTATCAGTTTTTGATAAAAACAGATTTTATCTGAAGAATACCTCTGTGGTCGAAGAGCTGGCACGTATTAACACATATGTGTTTGACAAAACAGGCACTATAACTAATCCAAATGCGGCCGGACTTCAGTTTAGCGGAATTATCATCGATGGTCAAATGCAATTAATCAGTGATCTCGCAAGAAATTCCGGACATCTCCTTAGTCGGGAGTTAACAAAATTTATTAGTAAACCTGCAATCTATTCAGTGCAGGAATATACCGAGAAGATTGGAAGAGGCATCAGTGGAAAGGTTAATGGAAATCATGTAAAATTGGGAAGTTCTAGTTTCCTTAACCTTCCACTGAAAAGCTCTTCTCCTGGCAGTGCTATCCATGTAATGATTAACAATGTATATGTGGGTTTTTTCACTATCAGACAGCAATGGAGAAATGGCTTTAAAGAATTGATGTTTAAGCTAAATACTCAGGCCGATTTACATCTGCTATCGGGAGATTATAGCCACGAAAAAAATCAACTCATCCCCTTCTTCGAAGATAGCAGCAAACTACATTTTGAACAATCTCCTCAAAACAAACTTGACTATATCCAACAACTTCAAAAAGAAGGAAAGAAAGTTTTAATGTTTGGCGACGGCCTAAATGATTCTGGTGCGCTTAAACAAAGTGATTTGGGCGTTGCCATTACAGATAACGTAAACAATTTTTCTCCAGGATGCGACGCCATACTGGATGGATTATCATTTCATAAAATCCCTCAATTTATCCAGCAGGCAAAAGACGCGGTAAAAGTAATCAGAATGTCCTTTGTCATTTCCCTGATGTACAATACAGTCGGATTATACTTTGCCGTACAAGGACTTTTATCACCATTGATGGCGGCGATACTAATGCCATTAAGTACCATCACAATAATCCTGTTCACCTCTCTTGCAGTAAGACTATTTGCACATAAAAACAAATTACTATGAACATGATTTATTTACTCATTGGCTGTAGTATCTTACTCGCCCTGATGTTTCTTTTGGCTTTTTTTTGGATGATTAAATCTGGTCAGAATGATGACACATTTACCCCCGCAGTAAGAATTCTTTTTGATGACGAGATAGCCGAAAAAGAAATACAAATAAGTGACGAAGATCATGCCTAACTAAAACCTATATCACATATAGCCATACCTGGCAGTAGTAATTTTACAACCGTTAACTATAATTTCAATATGACTGAAAAATTCTATTACGATAATAAGATCGTTAGAAACTTTGCCGTAGCCACCATTGTTTGGGGGATCATTGGTATGACAGTCGGGCTTCTGGCTGCTATGCAGCTTTTTAAGCCCGAGCTAAATATGGGTTCGCAGTATACAACTTTTGGGCGCATCAGGCCCTTGCATACCAATGCTGTAATTTTTGCATTTGTAGGCAATGCAATCTTTATGGGGGTTTACTACTCCTTACAGCGGTTGCTTAAAGCAAGAATGTTTAGCGACATGCTAAGTAAAATTCACTTTTGGGGTTGGCAGCTTATTATTGTTTCAGCGGTAATTACACTTCCATTGGGCTTTACTTCATCTCATGAATATGCTGAACTGGAATGGCCAATTGACATTGCTATAACCGTGATTTGGGTGGTCTTCGGGATAAACATGTTTGGTACAATTATCAAAAGAAGAGAACAGCATATGTATGTTGCAATATGGTTTTACATAGCAACTTTTGTTACGGTAGCTGTCTTACATATTGTCAATTCGTTTCAATTACCCATATCATTGTTTAAAAGTTATTATTTGTATGCCGGTGTTCAGGATGCGTTAGTTCAATGGTGGTATGGTCACAATGCTGTGGCCTTCTTTCTAACTACGCCCTATTTAGGAATGATGTACTACTTTCTTCCAAAAATGGCTAATCGACCAGTGTATTCTTATAAGTTAAGTATCCTACACTTTTGGTCACTGATATTCATCTACATTTGGGCAGGTCCTCACCATCTTCTATATACTTCTCTGCCATCATGGGCACAATCATTAGGTGTAGTTTTTTCTATTATGCTCATCGCGCCCAGTTGGGGAGGTATGATTAATGGGTTGTTAACCCTTCGTGGGGCATGGGACAAAGTGAGAGAAGATGCTACATTGAAATTTATGGTTGTAGGCTTAACAGCATATGGTATGGCTACTTTTGAAGGCCCAATGCTTGCACTAAAACAAATTAATGCTATTGCCCATTACACTGACTGGATTGTTGCCCACGTACACGTAGGTGCATTGGGTTGGAATGGTTTTTTAACCTTCGGTATCCTGTACTGGTTAATACCTAGAATTTACAGAACGCCCCTGTACTCAAAAAAACTTGCCGCATTTCACTTTTGGATAGGAACACTTGGAATTATTTTCTATGCAGTGCCTCTTTACTTTGCAGGTTTTACTCAAGGCTTAATGTGGAAACAGTTTACTGAAGACGGGATGCTTAAATACCCTAATTTTCTTGAAACCTTATTGCAGATCATTCCAATGTATGTGTTAAGGGCTGTAGGTGGCGCCATGTATTTGATTGGTGTTATAGTAATGACCTATAACATCATTAAAACCACCAGAGCAGGAAAATTACTTGCCAACGAACCTGCAGAAGCACAGCCGCTCTCAAAAACTTATGAGGCTGTAGGTTCAGACAGAAAAATTCACAGAATTCTTGAGCGAAAACCAATGGTATTTATGGTATTGTCTTTAATAGTGATCTTAATTGGAGGGATGATTGAGATGATGCCAACATTTACCATAAAATCAAACATCCCTACTATTAGTAGTGTGAAACCGTATTCACCGCTTGAATTGCAAGGAAGGGACCTTTACATACGAGAAGGATGTGTTAGCTGCCACTCCCAGATGATAAGGCCTTTCAGGTCCGAAACAGAAAGGTATGGTGAGTATAGTAAAGCCGGTGAGTTTGTATATGACCACCCATTTCTTTGGGGTTCTAAACGTATCGGTCCGGATTTGGCGAGGGAAGGTGATAAATATTCCAATGCATGGCACTTTAATCACCTATTGGATCCTCAAACCATGTCACCAGGAAGTATTATGCCGCCGTACGAGTGGTTGATTAACCAAAAATTGGATACAACTACAACCATTGCTAAGATTAATGCTATGCGGACCCTTGGTGTTCCATATGAACTTGGATTTGAACATAAGGCGAATAGTCATCTTAACAATCAGGCAAAGGAGATTGCTGCAGACCTTCGGAAAAGCAATGTACATGTTCAAAGCGACAAAGAAATTATTGCAATTATAGCCTATCTGCAAAGATTAGGTACAGACATTAAAGCTAAATAGAACTAAAATTCTTAAAAATGTTTAAACAATTTTTAAATCAGGTAGATGGTAGCCAGGTGTATTTAATAACATCACTTGGAATATTCTTATTATTCTTCGTTATGGTAGCTGCATTGCTTTTGGTAATGAAAAAGGATAAGATTAAGTATATGAGCGAATTACCTTTAAAAGATAATGTGCAATGACAGATATATTTATCTGGGCTTTACTGATTACCGCAGTATTGCTCCTTGCAGTATCAATACTGCTTCTAAAGGTAATTAAAGTATATGTGCAGGAAAGCTTGAACCCTACAAGGTTCGCAACACCTGAGGAAAAAAAGCTAAGACGTATTGCGGCTGAAAAGAGCGAGGCTACAAAGCCTAAAAAGCCATCTATCTGGTTAAAATTAATGGGCTTAAGGCCAATAGCTGAGGAAAAAGATATCGTAATGGAACATCAATTTGATGGAATTGCAGAGTTGGACAACCCTACTCCTGCATGGTTTATGGTTCTATTCTATGGAACAATCATTTTCGCCATTATTTATTTACTGAGCTACCACGTATTTGGTTTAGGGAACTTACAGGAAGAGGAATATGCAATAGAATTAAGACAGGCTGAAGATGCTAAAATTGCTTTTCTTCAAAAACCCGGAAGCACTGCGAATAAAATAAATGAGAACAATGTTGAGCAATCCAAAGATGCTGGGGTTCTTGCTGCCGGAGCGGGCCTTTTTAAAACTGCCTGTGCTCCATGCCATGGTGAACATGCTGAGGGTTTGGTTGGACCAAACTTAACCGATGAGTTTTGGATTCATGGTGGTACCGTTAAGAATATCTTTAAAACCATTAAATACGGAGTACCTGATAAAGGTATGATTGCATGGGAAAAGACACTTAAGCCTAAGCAGATTGCTGACCTAGCCAGTTACATTATGTCTCTTAAAGGTAGTAACCCTGCCGGAGCAAAAGCATCACAGGGTGTAAAACAAAAATAAGGATGTCACAAACACCAGCACATTTTAGAGATCAGGTATCCACACTTACAGATGATGGTCTGAAAAGAAAATGGATCTATCCGAAGATAATAAAAGGAAAATTGTACAAATACCGCTCCGCGTTCAGCTATTTTTTCCTCTTATTGTTGGTTTCTGCTCCTTTTCTAAAGTTGAATGGCGAACAGCTAGTGCTTTTAAACGTAATAGAAAGAAAGTTTGTTTTTTTTGGAATTATTTTCTGGCCTCAAGATTTTTATCTGTTTGCTTTTGCTCTTCTAATTTTTATTGTATTCATTGTTTTATTTACAGTAATATTTGGAAGGGTATTTTGTGGATGGGCCTGTCCACAGACCATATTTCTGGAAATGGTATTCAGAAAAATCGAAAACTGGATAGAAGGAGATCACAATCAACAGAGAAAACTAGATGCAGCGCCGTTAACCTTCAATAAGTTATTTAAAAAGACATTAAAGCATTTTCTTTTTTTCTGTGTCTCATTTCTGATTTCAAACGTTTTTCTTGCCTATTTGATCGGATCAGAGAAACTGATAAGCATTAGTACTGAACCGGTAAAAGACCATCTTTCAGGATTTATATCGATATGGCTGTTTTCATTAGTATTTTATCTGGTTTTTTCGAGAATGAGGGAGCTGGTCTGTACTGTAGTATGCCCATATGGCAGATTGCAAGGAGTTTTACTGGATAATCAGAGTATTATTGTTGCTTATGACTATGAGCGTGGTGAACCCAGAAAAAAGATAAATAAGGAACAGGATATTCAATCTGGCGATTGCATTGATTGCAAATTATGCGTTCAAGTTTGCCCTACCGGTATTGATATCAGAAACGGCACTCAATTGGAGTGTGTTAATTGCACCGCATGCATAGATGCCTGCGATATGGTTATGACAAAAATCAATAGGCCTCTAAGACTTATTGGTTTCAAATCTGAAACTGAGATCAAGGGAAAAACCACCTTTAGTATTAGCAAGAAAATATATGCATATAGTACTGTACTGATAATTCTGATAATTATTCTATCCTTTATGATCATAAAACGATCAGATGTACAAACAACCATTTTACGCGCAAGCGGGACATTATACCAGCTTAGAGATAACGACAAAACTGTAAGTAATCTGTATACAGCAGAAATGGTAAACAAAACGGATAAAATTGTAGAATTTGAAATACTACCTGATGATGAACGTGCGCACATTCAATATGTCCAAAAACCAGACGCTATTGCATATGGTGGGAGTACGAAAGTGACTTTCTTTGTAATACTTCCACAAAGAATAATCAAAAAATATAAAACTAAGATCAGTTTCAAACTACGGTCCGAAAACAAAGTGGTAGATAGGTTTGAAACTACATTTATAGCACCTACTAACAATTAAGGGTATGAATTGGGGAACGAAATTAATTATTGGAATGTTGTCATTTATGACTTTTATTGTGATTCTGGGAATACTTATGATTCATAGCGAAAATGATGCTTTAGTTGACAACAATTATTATGAAAAAGGACTAAGCTACAATGAGGAATATTTACAGAAAGAGCTGGTTATAAAAGATGACGCCGTGCCTGCTATTGAATTAGCAGGTGATAATTTAAGAATAGCCTTTAAGACGGAAGCTATCGGCACATTAAAAATAATGCGTACGGCAAAAAAAAGCATGGACAGGATGGTGAATTTTAAGACCGATAGCGCAAGCATGGTGGTTCTGAAATCTAAAGGCCTGGCAAAAGGAAACTGGAAATTTATCATACAATGGAAGGCAATCAATGGGAAAACGTATTTAAATGAGCAGGAGGTTTTAATACCATGAGTAATGAAAAGCTTGCATTTTTTATTGGATTATTAGGCTCTCTCCATTGCATTGGAATGTGTGGGCCATTAGCTTTTGCAGTGCCATTAAGGCATCCAGGATGGGCCAATTTGGTGTGGAATAAATTAATTTATCAATTAGGCCGTCTAATTTCGTATTGCTTTCTTGGTGCGTTAGTCGGTTTAATTGGAAAGCAAGTATGGCAAGCAGGGATCCAGCAAAGCATTAGTGTGCTCACTGGAGTATTAATCATATTAGCCGCATGTTCCAGGTTGTTTAAAATTTCTTTTCTGAAACAAATCCCTTTAAAAATATTAAACCCTTTCAATAAGCTATTCAATTATGCTTTTAAACATAAATTAAATCACTTAATCATTGGAATGATAAATGGTCTGCTGCCATGTGGATTCGTTTATCTAGCACTAGCAGGTGCACTAAATACAGAGAGCATTCAACGGGGTGTTATTTATATGTTTTGGTTTGGGATAGGAACAATACCATTAATGCTGGGGGCGGCAATTATTGTCGGTTTTTCTGGTTTTACTTTTAGAAAGTCGCTCAATAAAGTTGTTCCATATGCGATGTTAATTCTGGGTTTCTGGTTTTTATTAAGGGGATTCGAATTAGATATCCCCTATTTAAGTCCACAAAAACCAACTTCCAACACAGTGGAATGCAGATAAAACCTTACTAATCTGCTAAACTAAACAATTGGGTGCTGGGTTCATTCGCCCAAAGTCTGGCATCAAAGGCCATACATATATTCCTTAAAAATCTTTTTCCATATATTGTAACCCTGACATCATGGTCTGAAAGCATTACCAAACCATCCTGGGCAAGCCATTTCATTCTTTTAATTCCTTCAGCTACTTTGTCATCCATTTCTTCCGGCTTTCTCCAGGATGTATATCCTCTACACATCAAATTCAATATATGCCTTCGAATTATAAGATCGGTATCATTTAAAATATGGCCTTTTGTAATTGGCAATTCTCCTTTGTTAACTATACCCATATATTCTTCAACATTTTTTACGTTTTGGGCAAAAGCGGTCCAGCAATCACTAATAGATGAAACTCCCAATCCTATTAAGACACTACTAAATTGTTCCGTATAACCCATAAAATTCCTGTGAAGCTTGCCATTTAGTTCGGCATTATATAAACTATCGGTTTTGAGTGCAAAATGATCCATACCTATCTCTGAATATCCACCGGCAATCAGGTTACGTCTTCCCACCTCATACAAACTCTTTTTCATTTCGGCCGATGGTAGTTCTTCTTCTGTATATTTACGCTGCCCGGGTTTTACCCATGGAACATGAGCATAACTATAAAATGCAATTCTATCAGGCTTTAACCTTAATACAGATTGTATTGTTTTATCCAGGCCGCCAAGGGTTTGAAGCGGAAGTCCATAAATCAAATCATAATTAACTGATTGATAACCAATCTCCCGCGCCTTCTTTGTTACCCGTTCAACTGATCGGTAAGTCTGAATTCTGTTGATTATAACCTGTACTTTTTTATCAAAATCCTGGATACCCAAACTTAATCTTCTAAACCCTAATTTATATAAAAGGATAAGATGTTCTTCAGTGGTATTGTTCGGGTGACCTTCAATGCTAAACACAGCATCTTCATGTAAATCTGATGGATTTACAAGGCCGTTAATTAATAATTCCAGATTCTGAGGGCTAAAAAAAGTTGGTGTTCCCCCACCCAGATGTATCTCCTTAATTGTCGGTTTTATGCCAAGATGGCTGCGATATATTTCCCATTCTTTTAATATAGCAGTAATGTAAGGAATTTCTACACCGTGATTTTTGGTAATTCTGGTATTACATCCACAATAAGTACACAGGCTTTCGCAGTAAGGTAAGTGTACGTATAAACTTAAGCCTTCGTTACTATTCTGAACAGTAGAAATGAGGTTGTTAATCCATTTATTTTTATCAAAACTCTTCACATCCCAGAATGGTACAGTAGGATAACTAGTATATCTTGGAGCTGCAACACGATATTTATCAGTGGTTGAGTTACTATTCATCATCCCCACCTATTCTTATCTTAAGTTCTATGTTACGCTGCTGATCACAGGATCTGGAACATATGCAAGCTTCTCCCAGGCATTTCCGATCTTCCCACTTGTCCAGATTGTTGATAGTCTGCGATGCAAGTGCCATTGGAAGCTCATTTTCGGGAATACCACTTAGAGCTGATGGTGGAACGCTGGCAATTTTAATGCTCTTTTTAGACGCTTCTCGCTGATCTATATGTGAGCTGTCGACTGATCTGGTAGCAATATATTTAATACCGAGATCAGCTAATTTTTGAATTACATTAGCTGAAACATCATCATCAGTAAAAACAATAACGGCATCCTTGCCTTCTGCATAAAACACCGTTTCTGCAGATAGTGAATTGGATATCAGTGTAATTTCGTGCTTTTTGTGATTGGCTATTGCCAGTGGTTCCTTTTCAGTTAACTTAATACTATATGCTACAACTCTCATGTTTTTGATTTTATCTATCAAAATTAGGTTGTAGCCTACTTTTAAAGAATGAGATAAATCACACCAAATTCGTGATCTTCGTCAGTTTTTCATGGCGTGTAATTTTAAATGATCAAGAATTAAGATCTGACTCCCCTTTCGTTCAATCAATCCTTCATCCTTAAAATCGCTTAAAATTCGGCTTACTGTTTCCGTCGCCATTCCTGCCATTGAAGCCAAATTATCTCTCGACATACTTAATCTCACAGCATCAACTACAGCTTCTTTATTAGAACTTAACCTTATCAATACCTCTGCCATCCGTTTTCTTACTGAATGATAGGCTAGCTGAAGCAACTGTTCTTCCTTATCTAAGATATTATTAGCTAAGAGTTTAATAAACTGAGATGCAACTGCAGGATATTTATTTAACAAGGGTTCCAGAAAATCTTTTGGAATAAGGCACAACGATGAATCTTCCATTGCCTCACTTGTTTCACGATAATTTTCATTCGCAAGCAAAGCGGCAACACCAAAATACTCGTCACCACCATATATTCCTGTTAATAATTCTCTACCGTCATCGGCAATTTTAAAAGTTTTTACGCTCCCGGAAATTACAAGGTAAATACCATTTACTGCATCACCCTCATAATAAACAACCTGTCTCTTTTTAATTTGTCTCACCTTTCGTTCAGCAATTAACTTTGAAAGCTCTTCAAATCCTCTATTATTATTAAAAAGGTGATCCAATTTGTCAAGCGACTGACTATATAGTTGCTTTTGCAAATCTCTTTTCTTAATCCTGCTCTCTATAGCATTTAAGAGTTCTACATCATCAAATGGTTTGGTCAAATAATCATCCGCACCCATTTCCATTCCCTTTCTCACATCTATACGCTCGGTCTTTGCCGTTAAAAAGATGAAAGGTATAGCTGATGTTTCGGGGGTTTTACTTAATAAATGCAAAACACCATAACCATCAAGTTCTGGCATCATAATATCACATAAAATAACATCAGGCACGTGCTTTATTGCAAGTTCTATCCCTTCTTTACCATTTATAGCCTGGAACACTTCATAATTTCCAAGCATTAATATCTCAGAAGTACTTTCTCTAATATCGTTGTTGTCTTCGATAATAAGTATCCTTATTTTCTCCGTCATATCTATTTATTAAATGATAATGTGAACTTAGTTCCCTTATTAAGCGTACTTGTAAAACCTACGGTCCCCTTCATTAGTGTTGCATACCTCAATACAATGTTTAAGCCCAAACCCGTACCCGGAATATTTCCAGTATTGTTTGCTCTGAAAAATGGCTGAAAAAGATCTCTTTGATCTGATTCAGGAATTCCAATACCATTATCATTAATAGTTACAATGCATGCATTATCGGTAATTTCGGTATTAAACTCAATAAAAGTATGTTCACCGGAGTACTTAATCGCATTTGATATCAGGTTTATCATACAATTCTTAATCAGGTTTTGATCAAGATAAACTACGCTATCTACACCGGTATGCTGATAAATTATATTTTGCTCTTCTTTAGCTATCATTTGCATCTCTTCGGTTATTTCTTCAGCTAATTTAACCAGATCAAATGATTGAAAGGAAGGTTCTACATTACCGGCTTCAAGACGTTCAAGAGAAAGAAAATCATTCAAAATGGTAGTTAGGTTGCCTACTGCATTTTTTATCTTACTTACGTGCTTTCTAATGTTCTCATTATCATATGGTGTGGCATATTTTTCGATAAGAACGGAAGACAATTGAATAGAGCTTAAAGGAGTTCGAAATTCATGAGAAGCCATAGAAACAAAACGGCTTTTCATTTGATTCAATTCCTTCTCTTTCACCAAAGAAATACTTACCTCTTCTTTTGCAACACTTAGGGCCTGAACCAACTCTTTTAAAGATCTCGTGCGCTCATCTACAAGGTTTTCAAGCTCAGCTGCGTATTCCTTTAGCCGCTGTTCGGCTTCTTTTTCCTTTGAAAGATCATGAATAAAACCAGTGTATATCGTTCGATGGTCGTAATGCACTTCACTTACTGCCAGTCTAAATGGAAATGTTGTCCCGTCTTTACGCAATCCCCTAACCTCTCTTCCCTTGCCAATGATGCGCTTTTCGCCGGTGCTTTGATAGCGATGAAGATACCCGTCATGGCCACTTTTATCAGGCTCAGGCATTAGCATAGAGATGTTATTTCCAATAACTTCTTCAGCTGTATAGCCAAAAAGTTTTAAAGCAGCGGGATTAAGACTTTCTACTACTCCCCTGTTATCGATAGTAAGAATTCCATCAATTGCAGTTTCAATAATTGCCTTAAGCAGTTTAGTTCCGTCCATAGTTTTTCTTTGTACAAATGTAGTAAAAGCGCAATCAGGCCTAACATAACCAGAATCATGATAAATGGTGACCATCGTCATATTTTGCAATTGCTAATATAATTCTCTTTGCCAAATAAAACTTCACTCATGCAACACACTTTCCACATTCCAGTACTTGGATTAGGTTATTCTATTGACACTCCACTAAAAGTTGCCAGATACGGTATATCATCTGTTGTATCTATCGTAGATGACGAACTTACTGAGCGCATGCGGAAATATCATGCTCAATTAAACAACGAAACTTATCATTTTATAACTAAGGACTTACCTGACAGTCGTTCATTAAGAATAACTGAATACTTAAATCTGCTTCACAGACTCGTGAATAAACAAATTGCTGCGCTTAAGAAACATGACTTTGAAACCCACAGTGAACTGAGTAGCTATTTTGAGCTATTACCGGAAAATTCTGTATTAAAATCAAGATTCAGGCTTATGCAGCAATTACCTCAGGGTGATGAAAAGCAGAAACTTCAAAATGAATTAAAGGAGAGCATTATAGCAGGGAATATCGACGTAAACATCATGTCGAAAGTGGATAAAGCGAATTATCAAAGTGGCGCTTATCTGGGCGACGAAAACACTGACGCTTTGGCTGCGCTCCGCGGTTTTGCAAAAAGCACGCTAAACTCTTCTGTAATTGTATCGGCCGGCTTAAATCAAAGGCTATATGCCTACATGGAAACTTTTAGCGATTTCTTTCCCAACGCTGAAGGTCTGCTTACTAAACAAATAATATTGAAGGTAAGCGATTATCGCTCAGCAATCATTCAGGCTAAAGTACTTGCAAAAAAAGGGCTCTGGGTATCAGAGTTCCGAATAGAATCAGGTTTAAATTGTGGGGGGCATGCTTTCGCTACAGATGGATTACTTATAGGGCCAATACTTCAAGAATTTAAGGAGAATCGAACAGAATTATTCACAGAACTATTTCAAATGTATCTAGATGTCCTTAAGATGAAAGGAATAGATTATGATGAAAATTGGAAGCCTCAGCAACGTGTTACGTATCAGGGAGGTATCGGAACTGCCCAGGAGCATCAGTTTTTAATTAATCACTACCACCTCGACGCAACCGGATGGGGAAGTCCTTTTCTTTTGGTGCCAGAAGCTACAAATGTAGATAAACAAACCTTAATTGATATTACAAGTGCCTCAGAATGTGATTTTTATTTAAGCAACGCTTCACCACTAGGAGTACCATTTAACAATTTCAGAAAAAGTAGTGCAGAAACCCAAAGAATTGACAGAATCGCCAAAGGGCGTCCAGGAAGTCCGTGCACAAAAAAATATCTTTGCAGCAATGTTGAATTTACCGCAGAGCCCATATGTACGGCTTCCAGACAATATCAAAGACTTAAAATCGAGCATCTAAAAAAATTAAACCTTCAACCGGAAGTTTTAAAGAAAAAAACAGATCTTATTACAGAAAAAACTTGCTTGTGCGAAGGCCTCTGTGCATCTAATTACTTAAAGTCAGGTATTATTAAGCAAAAAGAAAATAAAGCTGTGAGCATTTGCCCTGGGCCTAACATCGCGTATTTCTCTAGACAGTATAGCCTTGCCGAGATGATTGGACATATATATGGGCGAAACAATTTGCTAAATGGCATCAACAGGCCAAATGTTTTCATTAAAGAACTTGGCCTTTATGTTGATTATCTTAAAAAAGAGGTAGAAAATTTCTTTTCCGATTTAGATTTGCATCTCGATGATTACAGTGGGCAATTACAGGCATCAAATGCTAAGCGAACAAAATACTTTGCCAAATTTTGTAATCAATTATTGGAGGGAGTCAGCTACTACAATCAAATGTTAAGTATGCCTGATTTAAAATGCAAGCTTTGGGATGGTGATCAAATTAAAAAACTTGATGACATCATTAATAAACTTGTGCTGCTAAAGATTTAGATAACAAAAGACTATTTACAAAATACCAAGCCCCTCGCTTATTTCATAAAGTGTGCTTAAACTAAAACAATAGGTTCCACTCAACCAATTATTAATTACTGATTTATCTTTCCCCATTATCATTGCAAATTCTTCTACAGATATCTGACGTAAGCTCAACACATTCTTAATGGCCTTGGCTAGCTTTATAGAACGTACCTGTTCTTTATATTCTTCCAAGTCTATGCTTACTCTTAAGAAACGAGACTTTGTGTGTCTGCGGTGATTTTTCATAGGTGTACTTTATACTTAAGCATATGTCAGTTATAGTACCAAATAAAAAAACAACTATAAAACAGCCTTTTATCTATTTAAAAGGCAGAAGCCTAATTTCTGCCAATTGCTTTTGTGAAGAGTTATGAGGCAAATGAACAACTATTTGCGAAAAAAATTACCACATGTAAACAGGTAGTTATGCAGCTGGACTGCTGCCAGTTAAGATAAAATACAACTCAACTTCATTGCCCACAATACTCTGCTGCAATTGACTCCCGTTTGCCTTCATATACTCCCGGCATAGTTGCAATCCAAGACCAGTTCCTGATTCATTAGCGGTGCCAATTGTATGCATCTGCTGGCGTTTATCATCTTCTCCACTCTCTATGGCATTTTTTGCAGCAATTGGGTTTAAAACTACATTATGAACTGCAACTCTCAATCCCTCAGCTTGTCGTATAAGGTTTATAGATATCTTATTGTCCTCGGGTGAAAATTTAACGGCATTATCAATTAGATTTCTTAAAACAAGTCTTACTTGATTTTCATCGGCATATACTGTACTTTCATCGCTGGCATTAAGCTCTAAAGTAATATTCTTCGACAGTGCAATTGGTTCATATACCAACATTAAAACCTCAGAAAGCTTTTTTAGATCAAATTCTGTAAATTGTACACTTACCTGCTTCATTTGATCTTTTGCCCAAAACAATAGATTATCAAGTGTAAGCCTCATCTGGTCTATATTTTTTCGGTTTGCGTTAAGCAACATTTTCAGTTCCTCAAAATTCAACATCCCCATATCCTTCAGTGAAAATATGCTTATCAAGCTATTAAATGGAGTTCTTAAATCGTGAGCAATAATTGAAAACAACTTATCCTTCACCCTATTCGATGATTCAAGCTCAACTATAGTTTCA